>Ga0100402_1004778_pt1 | contig 14171 bp, 9 predicted proteins | sample CryGeyme20150102_FD_80419 | JGI IMG/M metagenome (GOLD analysis project Ga0100402, IMG submission 80419) | Groundwater microbial communities from Crystal Geyser aquifers in Utah, USA - Crystal Geyser metaG 2015-0102 | ecosystem: Environmental > Aquatic > Deep subsurface > Groundwater | place...
CAGAAGTTTTGCGAAATTCATTTATAATGACAAAAAAGGTTATAATAAGTGTGCTTTGGCGGAAACTTTGACATTTGCCCTTGTAGGTATTCCTAATAATAGGGTAACCCCAAAATCTTGACCGTTAACCCCTTATGCGCTTTTTAGATGGTATCTATGGCTTGGCTAGTGTGCTTGCTCTGTTGCTGTCGCTCCTGTCTCCGGTGTCGGTCGCTTCGATGCCTCTGTGGATATTGATGACTATCAAAAGCGAAGCCCTGTAGAAAATGTACTAGAGTCTACAGGAGATTCGCACGTAAACACTCAATTCAATCGGTTGTGGCTGTTGGTTAATCGGTTGGCTAAGCTGTTAAGATAAGAATATAGTCTAGTGTTGTTGTTGTAGTTGTAGTTGTTATTGTTAGTTGGTTAAGTTAATAGTTAAGTAGTAGTAGTAGTAGTAATTTCGCCGTTAAAGTTAAAGCAATCCGAGATTGTAGCCTAGTATGCAAACTCCAGTCGTACAGTACTACAATCTTTCCTAATAAATAATAATATTCTTTCTTGTCTAGCTACTAGTACTACTACTTGCTGGGACTGACAGCAACAGAGGAACAACAAGGCCATGAACATGACAGGCAGATGATGAAAAACAGAGGATGATGAACAACAGATGAGCGATGATGAACAACAGCAGGAGCAGATGATGACCAAATGACAGCAGATGATGAACAATACTAGAGCAAGAATGATGAAACACAAATGAGGAAATGGCAGCAGGAGGAGATTGGTGACAGGAAGGAGATGACCAACATGAAGACAGCAAGGACATGCAGATGATTGACAACAGAGATACTAATTGGAGTCCCAACAAGAAGGCGGCTAGTAGTACTATCCTCCAACCTCCAGCCTCCTCGTCCAGCAGCAGTGTGATCATGGTGGGGCGGGACAACAAAGGATATACTTAAGAGGAAGATGACAGAATGACAGTACTAGGAGTGATGCAGAGAGATTAAAGGAATATGATAATGCATGCACATCATGGGTGGTGAGTTTGTTCTTGAGATTGCTGCTGGAAGGATTGGTGGATAGTACTAGTAAATGGGTGCTGCAAGCACAAGAATGTGTGGTGGTATTAGTATTTTTTTTCCTGTGTTTTGCCTGACACATGAAATGGACCATGGTGGGTGTGTTGCACTCAATAAATATAGCAGATCCTCTCCTTGGAAACCAGGGAGGTGGTCCGGTTGTGATCAATTCTGATACCCCCCACTGCGGGTGCCAACGGTTGCCTCTTGGCACCCCGCTGGGTTGGGGGGGGGGGGGCAGTGTTGTAATCCCCATTAATTTAGATGTTCAAATTTTTTTTACTAGACTAATAATCTAATAATGGTAGAAATCCCGCAAAGTTCGCTTAAACCTCTCTATCTAATGGCCAGACAAAGCGTAATCCTATCCGATGAACATTAGATACCTAGCTTGGCCTACATCACAATGGCATCAGGAAGCAGCGAAACTCGCGTTTGGATATCAGAGTCCGTTCTTCCAGCTTCTTTTAAGAAAATGAATTCCATGAAGCTCCCGATCAGAGATTCGTCAATCAAGTCATCGGCTCGCAGCAACAACGAGACAGTATCAGGTCCAGGGATTGTACGGAAAGCTTTACCTTGGAATTGGAAGCTGGGGATCTTGGTCGAGAATTCAGCCACCGCCGGAGTCGTTGTTATATTGATAGAAGACGAAGGCGAAAAGAAACCCATTCAAAGAAAATGGAATGAAAAAAGTAAAAAATCAAGTGTGGTAAAGATATCAGAAAAGATCCGATTGCCAGCCGACACTCTTCAAAAACATCAAGTTCTACTGGCAAATTCGTATCCGAGAGACGAAGAAGAAAATTTGCTGTGTCCTGATGATCTTATTTCCTTGACCCATCTCCACGAGCCTTCTATCATTGAGTGTCTGATAAATCGCTACCAGAAGGACATCATTTATACATACACAGGTCCCATATTACTGGCTTTGAATCCATTTCACAATCTCAATGAACTCTACTCGGATGCTACTATGAAGTCATATTGGCATCATGCCGAACAAATCACGGATGAAGAGCTACCACCACATGTCTACGCCGTGGCCGATCGAACTTTCCGTGCTATGATGCGGCTATTGGAAATGTCCGACAAGGAAAAGCCCACGGGGTGTGATCAGAGTATATTGGTGAGTGGAGAGAGTGGGGCGGGGAAGACGGTGACGATGAAGTTTGCCATGAAGTATCTTGCAGCGCTTTCGCAACGACTATCAGAATTTCATGCCAAAACTGGAAAATCTGGACATTTGTTAATTGGCAAAAAAAATGGCAACAGCAGCAAGAATGTGGAAGGGAAAACACTTACAGACCCGCTTGCCTTGCGGGGTCATACATTTAACGTCAAGAAAACAAGTTTCGCGTGTGCACCTCTTTTGTCTCCACGAAAAGACAACGGCAATGGCCAGAGTATATCTAGCGCGGCATCACTATCTTCACAGACGGATTCCATCGAAAATCAAGTCCTGCAATCCAACCCTATTCTAGAATCCTTTGGTAATGCAAGGACTATGCGAAATGATAATTCAAGTCGGTTTGGTAAGTTTATTGAACTACAATTCACACGCTATGGGAAACTGGTTGGGGCAAAAATTCAAGTCTATCTTCTGGAAAAGGTGAGACTGGTCCATCAGACATTGGGAGAAAGAAACTACCACGTCTTTTTCGAGTTCATGAGCGGGGGCATGGATTTTCGAGAGCTCAAGAATTATTATCTGACTTCCAAGCACACACCTGCTGATTTTAAAATAACCGCGAATGGCACCTACGATCGCCGCGATGGCGTCCCTGATAGTGACACCTACCGAGAGTTACGGCGTGCTATGACAATCATGAAATTTTCGCCCGACACGCAGAAGGAAGTTTTTTGTGCAACGGCTGCCATATTGCATGCCTCGAATCTCACTTTTGTCGAGAAGCACGGCGACGAATCGGCAGTGGACGAAACCAACGAACATTTGGAACCAGTATGCGGATTACTTAGTGTAACACCCGCGGAAATGACCCAGTCGCTCTGTCACTATTCCATCACTGTGGGACGAGATACTCAAGTTCGAAAGTCGCTTTCGAAAGCAAAAGCAAAGCATGGTTTTGACGCTCTGCTGAAGGCACTCTATGGAGCCCTCTTCACTTACCTTGTGCGAAAAATCAATGATTCAATTGCCTACCAACAAGGCAACCATGAGGCCGACGATCCTATGCACATTCCTGCATCCTTTATTGGCATTCTTGATATCTTTGGGTTTGAGTCTTTCGAAGCGAACTCCTTCGAGCAACTGGTACGTTTGGTGATTAAGCATTCTTCCTGTCTTTTAACCTAACGATATGATCTTTCAAGGGAATAAATATCTCCAACGCCCGCCTTACTCTGTCTCGTATCTTTTCAGTGTATTAATTACTGCAATGAAACGCTACAAATGCAATTTAGCTCTTTCATTTTGAAGAACGAACAGAAGGAATACGAGAAGGAAGGGATTTCCTGGGATTTCATCGATTTTTCAGAGAATCAAGACGTGTTGGACTTGCTTGAAAAGAGTGGCACGGGCATCTTAGGTATCTTGGATGACATGTGTCGCACTCCGGGGGCCTCAGATCGCGGATTTACCGACCTGTTGTACAAATCGTGTACAAATTCCAAGTGTTTTAGCGTCGACACCAAACAAAAAGCGTTGCAGAAATTTACTATTCATCATTACGCAGGCCCGGTAGAGTACAGTAGTGATGGTTTTGTCGAGAAAAATCGCGATAAGCTTCCCAAGGAGTCAACCGAGTTTTTGAGAAAGAGTGGAAATTCGTTCGTACAGAACCTCGCAAAATTGATCGAAGAAAGCGTTAATGTTGCAGATCGTACTGCTGGCGACACGAGCAGAAAATCAGGGGCGACTACGGTCGGTAGTAGCTTCCGAGATCAACTGAAAAACCTCAAGATTAAAATTGAAAAGACCGCGCCTTCTTACATTCGATGCCTCAAGCCAAATGATTTACTGGTGCCAAACCATTTTGAAATCCCAATTGTCGCAGAACAACTTCGATGCGGTGGAGTGCTCGAGGCAGTCCGTGTTGCCCGTGCTGGTTTTCCGCAGCACTATACGCATACAGACTTTGTCCGCCGGTATCGCCCGTTAGTGTGGAGAGAGTGGCGAAAAAGAATTGCGAGATCGTCTTCGAACACAAAGGATGTATGCAAGACTCTCCTCGACATTCTTTTTGATAAACTACAAGATGCAGCGAAGGCCGAAAATAAATCGAATGAAGGACAGCTGTTGCAGGGCGAACCAGCCTTTGCCAAGCTTGGAATGCAAGTGGGAAAGTCAAAAGTGTTTCTCAGACAGAGGGAATTTGAAGGCCTGGAAAGACAACGGGGGCAGGAACTACAAAAAGCGGCTGTGAAACTTAATGCAACATTTCGAGCTTACCTCGTTCGTGTGAAATGGGCAGAGTATGTTCCTCTTCTACAGCGGGAAAAGAGTGATTATCGTGAAGATCGAGAACGAAAACTGTTGCAAGAAATGGAACAAAAGGCCCGCGAGGCATTGAGTCTTTCGGACCTGGCCGCGAATTTCACTGGCAACAGTGACCAGCTACTGAGTGCCAGTGAGCGAAATTTGGTTGCTGGAAAAGTTGGCTCAAAGAATCCAGGGAATAGAGCCGAACTTATTAAGAAGGGCCCATCTGGCAAATTTGATTGGGTAGAAGTCGATGGGAAGTGGACGAAGAAGTACCTAGACGATCTGTTTCCTGTTCAGTCACCGCCGCAAGCAATGAAAACCGGCGAGACTCGCCCACTTCCAGCAGCATCGCCTTCAAAGACGACAGGTAAGACTTGCCCACTACCAGCAGCCCCACCTCTAACGACGACTGGCGCGTCTCATCAACTATCAACAATACCATCTCCAAATGAGGCACTTCCAATTCCAACACCGCCGCCCCAAACGACTACTGGCGAGAATCGCCCACTGCCAACAACAAATGATGTGAAAGTTGCCACTGCTATGAACGGAGCATCTGGCGCAAATGTTCCTGCCAACGAGCTAGTGGAATCGTCGGAAACCTGCTCGAATTCAAAGTCCGACGTAAGTGCCTACGAGCTTCACAAGAGTGAAAGTCTACGTCTGGCTATTCTAGCAACACTGCCAGAGTCGACCAAGGAGACAAATGTTAGACTTGCCAATGGATATTCTTCGCATTTCGCTGATGAATTTTCTTCTCATCATATCGATGAATCCTCTTCCGGTATTGATGGCGAAAATATCTCTAAAGACCACAAGAAGGAGAAGCACCACAAAGGAGAGAAATCCAAGAAATCAGAGAGCAAAAAATCCGAGAAAAAGAAATCTCACAAGAAGGAATCCCACAAGAAGGAAAGAAAATAAAAAACAAAGGATAAAAGAGAAGAAAAAGCCTTAATTTCTCCTTGAAATTTCAAACCTCAAAGCTTAGGCACCAAGTTAGTGCCGTCCAAAAGTGTCAAATAATTTCAAGCTTACATCACAATTATTCCGTAATCAATAATCGAGACGACCAGGAGAAAGATTGCGCACTCTCTCTTTAGCTCAGCATTTTGTCGTCCTATTCCCTGCTCCATCCAGAGATCTTCTCGGAAACTCTTCATCACTTCCCATCCTACCCGATCTAAATGAGCCAGATGAATTTGTTGCGCCTCTCGAAACTCATTCAATGATATCTTCGGTGGAAGCTCGACGTACCGTTTGCGTCCGCTCCACCCTGAAGCTTCAATTAAGACTGACTCCACGTTGTTCCCTTGATGGGTTTTGTCCGCCCATGCATAAATGCAGCGCAACCGATGCGGCATTTCAATTTCATCAGAAAAAAGCATTTTGAGATTCCGTTTGAAGCTTTTGAGTAGTCGCTTTTTCGCTTTAGCTTCACGTCGTCGTTCTCTCCAACCTGGTTCGCGGTACTGCATTTTACTAGTACTGCTTTCATAATTCGTAGCTGACAAGTAGTCTTCTTCTGGTTGTCCCCGCACAGGACTGGCATCCAACGCCTCTTCAAAGAGAGCAAGAATTGCAGATTTCACCGGTGCAACAGCTGAATTGCATGCTTGTTCCATTTCTGTCTTTTCCAGAAGTCCGTCGCCACTGCGATCATATAAATCCCAAAATGCATCAAGACGATCCACAGCATTACCCATCAATGTTGCTTTCAGCAGCTGGTTCAATTTGCCAATTGGCAAAGTCGAAATAGTTCCGTTTTCTGGCAAGTCAGCTTCATCGTCTCTATATTCTGTCTGGACAGCTAATCGATCCAAAGCTTCATCTGTTAAAGTGGTAAGAGTGTCCCAGGACTCGACCAGATGCTCGCATGTCGCCTTGGCTAATAACAACCGATATCTCGCCAGCAATTTATGACCTGCTTCATTTAGCTCATTATTATCTTTGTTTTCTAATAATGATTCTTGCAAGTTCTGTTTCACAAACCCGTCATGTGCCTCCTCCAATGGAACTTCGTGGACGTCCCGGATCCGTCGCAAGTACCGCTCCGGAGGCAAAGTGGCTAAAGATTCGCCAATAATTTGCGTGGCTTCCTCCAGATAAGTTCCCCACTGATCCCGTGTCAATTGAGATTTAGTGATAGTGTCTTGTTGTTGTTGCAACCAGGCTAGGACCTTTGGAAGCTGTTCTTCTGCTTCCCATTTAATAGGATCCAGAGGTGGAGGCAAATCAACCTCAGAAGTGGGTTCTTTGTCGACCTTCTTCGTCGCTTCTTTGACTGGCGACGAGACTAGCGTAGAAGGTTTATCCACTAGATTCTCCGCTAACCTGGTTTGGTCGACTGTGTGGACAATCCACTGCAAACCATCTGCCAAATACAGGTCCAAAGTTTGTTCGGGAGTGGCCGCATCATCCAATGAATTTTCGGGCTCTTTTAATTCAGTCTTTAGCTCTGCCAATTTATCACGTTTAGTGGATGTTGGGTTCCAAATCCCACCAGCAATGGCCACTTCGGAAGCCGAAGGAATTCCGGATGCTTTGGATCCGTCGACGGATTCTCTTGGGGTATTCCGTTTCGGAGTCGGTTCAGCCATAGGGCTGTGGCCAAGCAAATTGTCGGCAAAATAACGGCACTGTCCACGGGGGAATCTAGCAGTAAGCGTCTTTTGGAGTGCGTGCTCGGGACTCTGAAGTGACGACATATGCAGGGCAGAAGAAGAAGTAACAAGATAGCCATCATGCCTGACACTCCATCTCTGCCTGGTTTGAGATTTTGCCATAGATATCACACTTCGTCTCCACATCTTTTCTTTCTTTGTCAGCCTGTACTGATTGTATTGACTGTATCTCAGCCTAATAGTAAAAGTATATGAGCAACTAGTATGCAGTAAACATCGACGATGTGGAATTAGACCTACTAGACGAGTCTATTAGAGTAAAACTGATTTAATTATTTTTTCATGTCGGAAGGGAAATGATGAGGTTATCAGTCCAGTCTGTCCGAAATTATTTTTCCTTGACGGGTTTTTGTCTTGCATTTTTTGCAGCAATTACGAATAAAACTACCCAACGAAACTACTGTACTACGGAGTACAGTAGTACACTGGTTCATAAATTCGATTCTCTCTGTTTGCTTCAGCATCATTGAACTTTGGGAAGCCAAAGATGAAAAGCAAAATTGCCAATATATTGTTAATATCATGGTTATCTCTCCAAAAAGGACGCCCCACAGCACTTGCGTGGTCATTCTGTAGAACAAAGCGACACCCTGATTCTTCACCGTCTTCGGCAGTTAGTCGCCACTACGTATACCGATCCAACAGCAACGCTGACCTTACAAATTCACAGCAGCATCTCACCTCAATAGCCGAGCAATCATTTGCCATCCTTGCCAGGCGGAAGAAGACCTGGCAAAGGCTTCGCCATTTAGTTGAGTTGGCTCAAGACGTGAGAAGAACCCAAACCAACGATGACAACTCCTGTCGTTCTATTGCCGATGTCGGCACAGATCACGGAATATTGCCCATTGCTTTGGCATCAACAGGACATTTTGATCGTGTCGTAGGGGTGGATATTTCGGAAAAAGTCTTAGAGGGTGCCAGAAGCCTTTATAACAAAGTGCAGTCCAATTTACTGGCGGCGGAGACATCACCACCACTGTCGGTTGATTTTGTGTTGGGAGATGGCCTGTCTTCTATTCAAGGTACAATGGATATGGTTTGCATTGCTGGAATGGGAGTGAACACCATGCTTGAAATCTTGACACCCACCGACCTAGATCGCGTGGGTTGCCGCGTTCTCCTTCTGCAACCGACCAATTCCAAGCCCAAAAATCTACTGCGCTTGTATGATACTCTCTGGCAGTCAGGCTGGCACCCCGTTGACGAAAAGATTGAATATCAATCGTCACGATGGTATTTGTCTATAATGTTTTGCCGGTCAATCTCCACAGTTATACCAGATGTATCAAAATCTCCATTGCCAGGGTCAATTCTCCGATTGCTAGTTGAGAAAGATGATGGAAGTGGAAAGAAAATCTTCCATCAGTATGTGAAGCACCATACTCATTGGATTCAAATGGATTGGAAGGCCAAGGGGAGTATAGATGAGACAGAATTGCGATGGATGAGTGAGTTTGTTCAATCATAAACAATCCTTTGTGACATAAGTAGAAGCAAAATGTCTATATAAGTTAATCGATGCTTGGCAGCCACAGGCTAGAAAAAAACTAGCAACGCTTTGTCAGGTTGCATTCTTATCAAAAGAGTGCACCGTCATTCACGCGCAGCTCTGTAGCCCAGACAAACTCATAACATGTAATCTGTCCGCCGGATTGCTCCGACCGCGCCCTTTGAGACCTTTACACACCACCTACTTTTTAGCTCGCACCGCAAAGGAGCAGCTAGCTAGTGGAGTAGTGTGACAGATCCTCAAAGGGCCTAACCTCAGCATCCACCGGCAGCAGCATCCTCGCCACTACTCTTGGTAACGGTGAGAGTACAAATCTCCTCCGAAGATGTTGGGTGGATGCCCACTGTGCCCTTCAATTGGCCAAAGGTCAATCCGCACTTGATTGCAGCTCCGTATCCTTGCATTACTTCTCCAGCTTGAGGCCCGAGATAGTGAATACCCAAAACCTTTTGAGGTCCCGTCTTTTCGATAATGACTTTGGTGAAACAAAAGTTGTCACCACGACCTGCCGAAATGGACCACTCGAGTGGTAGAAATTCTTTGTGATAAACTTCTATGTTGTCCTGGCCAAACTCGTCGATAGCAGCATCTTCTGAATATCCAACGGTAGAGTATTCAATGGGTGTAAAGACTGTGGTGCAGATACTGTTGTAGTCCATAGGTTCCTTGGATCCACAAAACAACCTTCGCACCAAAGCAATACCAGCTTGAATGGCAACGGGAGTCAACTCGGGAGATCCCTGTCATGGTGAGAATACGGCGTGAGCTTTTTCATGTGGACAAAATTTCGAATTGCAACACAACCAAATTAAAAGAGTACTCAAACCAACGCAAACACAGAGCAATTAGAAATTCGACAATACATACCTCAAGAACATCGCCTACGGCATAAATATTGGGACAGGAGGATTGCTCCAATTTACCAATGATCTTTTTGTTCTTAGGATTGATTTCCACACCGACATTCTCTAATCCTAGGTTCGCAGTATCCGCGGTACGCCCAATGGCACCCAAGACGGTATTATATTCATCTGCCGTGTTATCGGAAAATGTCACTTTAATTTTACCCGACTCGAGCTTTTCCATTTTTGCAGGAGTCACTTCACGTTTGAACTTGACTCCGTGCTTGACCATGTAATCACCAATCTTGTCGGCGCATTCGCGATCAAATCCTCGCAATAAGATACTGCGAACAGCCACCGTCGTATCAAGACCAAGACCCGCCAAAAATCCAGCACATTCCAGAGAAATATAAGAAGCACCTACACAGAGCGTCTTTCCAGGATTCGTTTCGAGCGAAAAAATGTCATCCGAAGAAATACCGAGCTCTCCACCAGGGCAGTCAATAGGAGTTGGTCGACCTCCGACAGCGATCAGAAAGCGGGAACTTGTAATCTGGCTGACCTTTCCCTTTTTATCTGTCAACTCCAAAGTATGGTTGTCGACAAATCTTCCAAGTTTGTTTAAGTAGGTAACGTTCCTCTCACGAAGCTTGACTCGGTACTTGAAATTGAGAGACCTAATGTGATTGATTACATTCTCCCGTAATTCTTCCCAGGAATGTTCGACATTGTCGCCTCCACCTCCGATCTTTATACCAAATGCAACAGCATCCTCGTGAATGGACTCTTTCAACATGCTACCAATGTGAAACAATTTTTTGGGAATGCATCCAACGTTGACACACGTGCCTCCAAGTCCCCAGGTAGTTCCCTTGGGACTTGGTTTAACAAAGTCTAGACACGCTACCTTGGCACCGAGATCCGCAGCTTCCTTGGACGCAGCCATACCTCCAGATCCTCCACCAATCACGACAAGATCATAATCGTATTCATGTTCGGCTGTGTGTCCGTCGTCCTTCATTGTAGCGACATTGGTAGTGGCAGAACCTTCGGCAGGGCTGAAAAAGTCGCGACACCAAGCTAGTGCATCTTCGTGTCCTCCCAGAAACGATTGAATTCCCTCCTTGGTCGGTGCTGGATTATCGTCTCCAAACCAGCAAAAGGGACTGGCGCTGTGTTCCTTGGCTCTGGAATCAACATCCTCAAAGCAATTGCGAAATCCATCATTGTCAATCAACCACGATCGGTAGGCGGTACGATCTTCGTAGGGATGTTCCACGAGCTTGATACGTGCGGGAAATAACGTGCTCAAGGAAGACACCAACTGGACAGCACGGCGGTAAAATCCGCAGCTAGTGTAACCCGCAACATGCAACACTGGGGGGCCTGCCATCTTCTCTCGTTCTCCAGAAAAATAATTTTCGATCGAAGCTGCGTTTCTGTGAGCAAACTAATGACTTCAATGTTCAATATGAATGTTTACTGCAGTACCTTAAGCAGCACGAACGAAGCAGCAAAAAGCAAAGGTACAGCAGCATACTACTACTACTACTACTACTACTACTACTACTTGTACTACTACTACTACTACTAAGCTCTAGGTAGATGAGTAGTGGCCTACTCTCTACTAGTAGTAGCTAGCTAGTACTAGTAGTAGTAGCTACTACTACTAGTAGTAGTAGTAGTAGAGTGCCGTAGTACAAGTAGTACCAGTAGTAGACTAGTAATGCGAACCAAGTAGTGAACGGAAGCTCGGGGTTATGAGTTGAAACGAAAAAGAATTGAAACAAAACTAACACTCCGACCGAGTACATGGTAACAACTGGTGGTCATCAATTAACTTATCACCAGCTCCAATCGTCACTCGTCACTTCGAGTTTTGTTTTCAGTTTTCATCAACGAACGAAAAAAACACAACATCACATGCAAATCTAAACTAGACCCTAGTACAATTAACACATGCATCCTACTTGATGTCATATCCACATTCGAAAACAATCTAAAAGATACATTCTTCATCAACGAGCGACGAAACCATTCGTTTTCTTTTTCGACAGTATAAATAAACTATTGCATAATACAAACTCTTCTATTCCTTATCAAGGAGAAAGGTATTCGACAGCCACAACACACACAAGATGTCATCCCTCCGCAATGCCGTGAAGCGTATTACGCACAAGGAGCGTTCGCAGCCGAACGCTCGGGCTCACCTGGGATTTCTAGAAAAGAAGGTTGACTATAAGAAACGGGCCTTGAATTATCATGCCAAAGAGGATCGCATACAAGCTATGCAACGCAAGGCTACCATGCGCAACCCTGATGAATTCTATTTTGGTATGCACAAATCTCAAATCAAAGATGGCAAGCATCAACAGACGGAAGAAGCCCGGCGTCAGGAGTTGGCCGATGAAATTGGAGTAGAAGCGGTTCGAATCATGAAGGATCAAGATCTAAACTACGTAAGAATGCAGAAGCAAAAGGATGCCAAAAAAGCTCAGCGATTGCAGGAAAATTTGCATTTGATTGGGGCGTCAAGCAGCAGTAAAAAGAAGTCCAAGCATACTATTTATGTTGCCACTCAAGACGACGCGGAGCAATTTGATGCCGCAGAGCACTTTGATACGGCACCGGAATTTGTGGATCGAGCCTTTAATCGTCCACGAAAATCCAAGTTACGAAAATTGGCACTGCAACAAATGGGATTGAACGAGGATGGAGAACCGTTGGATGACCGTGACGAAAATGTGAACAGCAACGTTCAAAAGACCACCCAGCAAGATTTGAAATGGCAAGAAAAACAAGCCAAGAAACAAGCTCGCGGTGCAGCCAAGGAAAGAGGCAAGGCTTACGGAGAACTTGAAGCAAGGACCAAGCGTGCCGCTGTTATGGAACTGGCGGAAGCTCATTTGACGGTCGATAAGTTGGTACAAGGTAAAGGACGAAAGCGTAAAATCAAAGCAGCCGAAAACGGAAAACCTGCACAATACAAATGGCGTAGTAAGCGGAAGCGATAAAGGAAGGCTAAGAATGCATGTAACTAACTTTGCATCTTGTGTATAGATGTAGTACACGAGGTAGTGTTTTCTTTTGAGTATAAGTATAGACGTAAAACTTTTAACAACTTCGAGTTACTTTGAACTTCTTTCTACCTTTGTGTTGACTCCGGCGCTACTTATTGTTTCTCCAGGGAATATTGTTGCCCGAGGTGATTTTTCGTCTCCGGAAGCTTCACAATATTGGTGTTGTTCGTTTACGCAGCTTCTCTCAGTATTGCCTAGTAGAGACTCTTTGTCATCTCTTGCTTCTTTGCTTTCAACTGCAACGCCCGTTTGCACCCTCTTCAACCAATGAACTGTCCCCGTGAGCTCAAAAGAAGTAGCCTCTTTAATATCGCAGAGCCTCTTCACGAGCATTCGCTCGGGTACTGTAGCTGGAGCAGTATCTGTTTTGATTGTACTTCTTTTATGAAATCCATCGAGTAGTTTCTTATCACTATGCCCATCTCTGGGTTCCACGGTTCGCCGATTCATGACAGCAAAATGCTTTTGGCACAATTTGGTTGCAACTCTTCTCAGCGATAAGTGTGCTGCCCGGATTTTATCATTGAGGTTTGATCCACGCCGTGGCCTAAAAATGGCTTTGAGTGGAGGACAATTATTATAATAGCCTGGCGCGTGAGGCCTTGGGACAATCTTTTCTTGTGCTTTGACGGCACGCTCTTTAGTGGTCGTACCCGAATGTTCGAAATAGCTTGACTGGAAAGGGTCCCATGTGTATTGCAGTTGCTCGATTCGGTTGCAGATGCTGTCGGATTTGTACAGAGGCTGTATCTTCGAAGGATCAATGCTATTCATGTCCAGAAAAAGAATGTCCTCCTCGTCTTCGCCTTCGTCGTTGAGCTCATCATTGGGCATGCTGTTTTGTCTGAATCTCAGCAGAAATACAGTATTCTTAATGCAATGGCATACCTACAGAAGAGTCAAAAGCGCCATTTTCTTCGCTTTGTATTTTCAGGCAACCCCTACAGATTTCACGTTGTCAGTTACGGATTTGCAGACGGAGTGCAGTCGCTGCGACAGTCGAAACCTTTTTGCATTACATAATGGAGTCACCACGCTTAGGCTAAAATTACACTCCCCCAACCGTCATTAATTTATTTATTGCACTCTAGACTAACACAGTCGTTTGCTGTGGCTAGTAGCAGTCTACCTTTGTTTGCTTAACAATACAAATAAGACGAGTTATTTCGGTAAAATTTTGTCGTCTGGTCAAAATCTATCAGATTTTAAAGCTAAAAACACACAATAATTCGTCACTCAACAAGTGGGCTTGAGACCAGTGGTTAAGCTAGTAGGTCACTACTCTACTACTCCTACTACTAGAGTAGCTAGCTACTACTAGAGCTACTAAGTAGAGTAGTACAGCTCTAGTACTAGGAGTAGGAGTAGTAGGAGTAGGAGTAGGAGTATTAGGGGATAGTAGTAGTACCTGGTAGGAGTCGAGCGAACGCTACCGCATTCTCTCGACTATGCCAGCTCTCTAGGGCTACGTTTGGCTAGGTAGGGTGGTTTGGAGAAACTCGGCAATTTACTAGGGCCAACCTTTTCTCCGTTCCGAGGC
>Ga0100402_1004781_pt1 | contig 14168 bp, 3 predicted proteins | sample CryGeyme20150102_FD_80419 | JGI IMG/M metagenome (GOLD analysis project Ga0100402, IMG submission 80419) | Groundwater microbial communities from Crystal Geyser aquifers in Utah, USA - Crystal Geyser metaG 2015-0102 | ecosystem: Environmental > Aquatic > Deep subsurface > Groundwater | place...
GAGGTCTTCAAGAAATAAAGGCTTTACTAGATTTGAGATTAGCAGAGCTCGACTTAAAAAGTTTACCCCAAACTATAGCTGACATTCCTGAAAATGACTATTATAGCCTTCGTAATAAATTTTTTAGTTCTAGCGATTTAGCACAATGTATAGAGCCTGTGTTTGCGCGTAGTTTAGGCAGTGATCGATTTTTTTCTGTCATGTTGTCTAAAAAATCTGGACGTAGTTCTATTAAAGTTTCGGCAGTAGACAAAGATCACCAGGCGTTTCAATTAGGTAATCGTTTTCGTCAAGATGTCATTACTCCTTGTAAAGGGCGTTGTCAACGCCATGTAATAGGACATTTGTTGGTTGGTGATTTGCTTGGGTCACAATCTGCAGATGGACTAAACTATATTCGAAATGTTCATGGAGTCCGTGAAGTACCTAATCGGTTAAGTCCTTTGAACTCAGATAGATCAATAGAGAAAAAATTAAATGTTAATTTTACTAAGATACTTTCTTCCCCATCAATAATGTTTTCCCCAAAAAGAGAAATCCCACAAGGAGACAGTTATTCTATAAAATTTTCCAATGTTATTGAATATTCTTACGTTAATGACGTGTCGCATGGTGGTTATTATTATGTTTCACTAAACCCCCTAAGTTTGACATCTCAATTAAAAAACGACTTGAATCGTATATTAAAGGGTCATGTTGGAAAATCATCACCATTTTACAAAAAAAACACATGTGCTGAGCAAGAAGGGCTTATTGTTCAACTTGGTTTTTCAACACGAGATGCTGCATACCAGTTGATAAAAGTATTAGAAGAAGAACTTACGAATCAAAAATTCGCTAATACAAATACACAAATTAAATTTTAGATTCTTTTAAAATGGAAAAAATCAAAAATCATCTCAATGTTTTCTAGCGATATGCAAATTATTATTTATCTATAGCATTAACTTAAAGAGTCAATAAAGTATTATAAGTCGAATATTAGGAGCCTTGTTTTAGTTTTATTGATTTGCTGCTAAAATATAATTTGAAAAATAAAGTGTATATTATCTGAGCTGCATACAATGACTTGTATGCTGGTACCCTAACTTTTTTTGCGTGTGTCGAAATCAAGATCCTCAACGGCTTGATTGTTATGTAACTATCTGGTCCGGTGATTTAGTTGACTATCTGTAGAATTCGTTTGATATAATTAATCAAGCCACCGAGCTAAGCTACGCAAGTTTACTCATTGTGCACTGTTGAGCTTATTCATTGTTGTGTCGGGACCGTGGATATTGAGTATGAATGACAACCAGATTAATATATTTTATCCTTTAATCTATGTTGGCAATGAATCAGAACTAACAGAAAAAACTTGATTTATATGGAAAATCGTGTACTATAAAAAAATCGGGAAAAACTCATTATATTTTTAAATTATTTAGTTTTAAATAAATGAGAATATAAAAAAATTACGTGTGTAAATGCAGTAGATAGTTTGAAAAAAGTAGTGTAGCGTACTATTAATATTAAATTATTAATACGATTTTCTGGCTATTGTTGTTTTATTGAAAATTTTTATCTTCAAGAGGATGTGCTATGAATAAAAAAGAATTTATAAATGAAATTTACAATGATAAAAAACAAAGCGACAGTAACTCTCGTTCTTTAGCGAGCATGTTGGAATCTACGATTCATACTGGTTTTCATGACCCACACAAGTTTATTTATGAAATTTTACAAAATGCAGATGACGCAAATGCGAGTAAGATTATATTTTCTTTAAGAGATGACTATCTTATAATTTCATATAATGGTGAAAATTTTGAAAAAGACGATATTGTTCGAATCTGTGATGTAAGTACCCATCGCAGCTCAAATAAAAATAGCAAAGTTTATAATTCGGATAAAATTGGGTACAAAGGTATTGGATTTAAATCGGTTTTTTGTATTTCTGAAAAAGTTACGGTTGTTTCTAATCAGTGGCAATTTCGATTTGATAAATCGCATTGGGAACGGGAAGGAGCACATCCGTGGCAGATTATTCCTATTTATACTGAAGTTAATGAACTCCCACCTTTGCTAAACCCTCAATTTTACACTGAAAAAGTTAATATTGTTCTGCAAAAAATTACTTGCTCTATTGAAAATTTGCGTAATGAATTGGAAAATATTAGTAAACAACATGAAGCGATTCTTTTTTTAAATAACATTGAAAGCATTATTTTTGAACACAATAATGAGTCGTCAGAATTGGTAAAGAAAGAGTTGAGTAGTGATCCTAAGGGAATATTTAAACAAATATCTTATCGTTACCCTCATAGTACAAATGCGCCAATAACTCGACAATGGTGTATATTCACTCACGATGAAATAAAGGTAGAAAATGCTGTACTTAATCAGCTTAAAATACTCAATGATGCTGAATGTCCTCAGAAAATTAAAAATAATTCAATCACAAAAATATTTTTTGCCGCCGAATTTGATCAGGCAATTATTCCAGTAAAGGAAGGAAAATTGTATTGTGGTCTTCCTACTACTGTAGAAAGTGGACTGTTTTACCTTGTTAATGCTAATTTCTTACTTAACCAAGATCGAACTAATATTTTGAACAATTCATGGAATGGATTTTTACTCGAAAAAATAGGGGAATTATCCTTTAAATGGTTTGCTAATATGTCAAAATTATCAATGTTGAAAGCAAGCGTGTTGTCTTTGTTAAATGATGAAAGCGGCGTCCTCAATGATTATCCGCTGATTGCGAAAAAATATAAGTTAGGTTACAAGAGAGGTATAAATAATATAGCTTTCGTTCCATCGATAGATGGAAAGCTTTTAAAAGCTAACCATTGCATTTTTGATGAAACGAAATTTTTTGATTCATTTTATGAAAGTATTAAAGATCAAGATTTTCAAACTGACAAAAATCTCTGGCAGTTTATAGATTTGAAGCTTAATACAGTGAGCATCAAAAATGTAAAGCAATTAATATCTACTGACGATGATATCAGGTCTTTTAATATTTCTCATCTTTTAGATAAAATAGAAAACTATATTTATCAAGTCAAAACAAACATGTCGCTTATGCTAGACATGCTTAAGTTCGTTATGAATAATGAAAATAGTATAATTGATTATTTTGGATGTTTAAGAAAAAAGAAATTATTTCTTACCGAAGATAATAAGTTAGAAGCTGCAGATAACCTTTTTTTTCTTCCAGATGAAAACAATGATAAAGAGAATTACAACTATTTGAAGTATATTAAAGAGAGGTATAAATTAAAAATTGCAAGTGATTATTATATCAAATCTGATTTTAGCACAGAGTTGATTGTTAAATTACAATTAGAACCGCTCACATTGAAAAATTTTGTTAAAAAATATATTTTTTCATTGATTGCAGACAAGAAAATTACGAGCAAAAACACTGTCGATTTACTCCAAATCGTCTACAAGGCTTACATAACGTGCCCAAGAGATTTTTCTGAGGACGATTTTGATAAGTTAAGTGCGTTTCCAGTATTATGTGGTCGAAATGAAAAGTTATTGCCTGTTCATAGATGTTATTTTGGTCTTGATAAATTAATAGACGACAAAAACTTTCTATACGATAGTAGTGATATGGTTCTTTCAAAGAAATATTATGTGGCTGAGTTAAATGATACTGATAGATTCAATGATTGGAAAGTATTGTTGAAAAAAATGAATATAAATATAAATATTGGTATGATATTGAAAGATAAACTACTTTATACAAAAGCAAAAAAAATTTTTTCTGAAAAAATCGATAGCTATATAGAAGAAGTCCTTCTGAAAGGAGCAAAATTTAAGCCACCAGGACAGGCTGGAAAATTTTACCCAATAACTTCCTCTTTTCAAGCAGAGAAGGTATGGTTCGAAAATTTTATTTACTTCAACTCTTTTGAGCAAATACTTAAAGCCCCTGAAAAATCTAGTGGTCATATTTATTTGATGTGGTTGGCGATCTATCAAGATTGGGAAAAATTTAACGAGCCGTGCAAGTACGCCAAACAACGTTCAGGAAAAGATAATAAGCCCGATACATTAGATGAGCACTTCTTGCTATACTGTTTAAAAAAATATAACCTTACAAAGGTATGTGGGAAAAACTCATTTAAAAAGACTGGAGAATTAATCTATTCACCCAGCCACATAGATCTTATGAAAGGTGTACTACTTGTGCCTGACTTGCCTGTTATTTTACCTGAAAACCAAGCTAGCCGATTGGGTTTCAGACTATTTCCAACTATCAACGAATGTTTGGAGTTGCTCTCTAAACAAACCACAAAAGAATCTCCAGAATTATCAACTATTGCGAAAATTTATACTTTGATTCTAGAATCAAATGAAAAAACAACTAAAGAAAATATTGTAAAATGGAAAAAAAATAATAAAATGATAGACGTTAACAAAGTATGGCAACCAGCTATAAATCTTAAAATTTACGACGGGGAGGGTATTGAGCCGCTGAGAAGTTCACAATGGCTAAATCCCTGTGAATTAAGTACAGAAAATTTATTAAAATTGGCTAAGATTTTACACATGCCGAAATTTTCAGATGAAAACATATGCAGCTTTGATTCACCTAGTAAAGGAACTGAAGAAGAGAAACAGGGGCAAAAGCACATACTAGAAATTAAAGAAAAATTTCTTTCTTGCTTGCCTTTATATTCCATCATTGCTACTAGACAAAACGATAAAACTCCACAAGATTTTTTAGAAGAGATTTTAATAAAATTTAAGGAGCTAGAAATTCATTATTCTAGGAATTTAATAAACTTTTCAGGTAAAAATAAACATGCACATTTGACGGAAAAAACACTGTTTTTTTATACCTCATTAAGAAAAATCAATCGTAAATGCTGGGTTGAAATCGCTTCCGAATTAGTTTCTTTCTTAGGTCTGAAGGGGAGTGCAACTGAACAATTTAAAAAATTTTTATCAGATGAAAATTCTTTAAAACATGAGTCTTCAGTGTCTATGCTTGAAAATAACGCTCAAACAGTAGAAAATCTAAAAAAAATAATTAAAGATTATAAAGATTTAGATTCTCTACCAGATGATTTAAAACAAATGCTGAATATTACTGATCCGAGTAATGATAACCTCCCACTAAACGTCGCCTCTTTAGGTTCTAGACCCCCAGTAGATGATGAGGTTATTGATTCACCAACTGGCTACCCTGATACTACTAGCACACCACCCCCTAGCACACCTACTAACTACACTCCTGGTAACACACCAAATATTCTTCCTGGAAAACGTAAACCAAGTAACTCTCAAAAAAATTTTCCAGTGACAGAGAGCCCTAAGGAATCAAATGAAGTAAAGCGAGCGAGAGGTAATAGTGGTGAACGAATAGTATTCGATTTGCTCAAGCATCATTATATTAATAAATATCATGCTAATGGTTCACTAAAACCCAACGATTCTGGTAAAGAAATTTACGAATGTTATGGTGTGTATAAAAATAATAGCGTGACTATACAGATAGTCTGGCATGACCCTAAACATAACATGAGTAGTTGTATGGACCACGATATCACTGTTAAAAAGTTAAAACTAATCAATAATGAAAAAAAAGAAACTTCAAAGTACGTTGAAGTGAAGACGACAAAATACAAATATGATGAAAGTCCGTATGTCTCTTTATCAAAGAATGAATGGAAGTTATCAGTTGATAAACCTAATAATTCTGTGCTTTATATTGTTTTCGGAGTTTTTCATGGTGTCGATAGACAAAGAATATATAAAATCAAGAATAATATTTCACATATCTTGCGTCAAACTCTACATAATCAGAGAATTATTCCTTGGAATGAAAAAAATTACTCGAGCTCTTTTAATCGCGATCATGATGATAATGATATTTATATAGATATTAAAAGTATAAATTTTCGCACAAAATTTAAAAAAATTTCCTCTGACTCAAAATTTTTTAGTAAGTGTTATGAATTAGTAGATGGCGTTTTTAAAGAAACGTTTTTCACAAATCAAGATGGCGATATTTTAACCTCTGCCCCTGAGAAAAATAATGACAACAATTTGTTTGGACATAAACATATTAAGCCGCAAGTGACTAAAGGACCGCCAGAAGAAAGTTCTAATATATGTTCATTTAGCACTTCTATAAATGCAAGTTATCCAAAACCTGAAAAGACAAGAATTTCTAGCGCTCAATCTAAAAAAACTATATCAAGTAATCTTGGTCAGATTGTTGGTCATTATGGTTTAATTTGCAAAGATGTACCCAGGGATGGTAATTGTTTTTTTCATGCTGTTTTTAGACAGCTACCCCAAAAAAATAGAAATCAGTTTAACAATGAAAATAGTATTAGAGAAGCTGCTGTTAATCATGTTCGTGAGTATATAGATCTTTATCGTAACTTCATACCTAATGATAATGCAAGTGTTCAAAATATTGACAGATATATTAATAAACTATATTACAAGGAAGAATGGGCTGATAGTCTGCTAATCTTTGCGACATCTAGGGTGTTAAGAGCTACTTTAGCAATCATTCCAAGCGATGAGTCTGAACCAGTGATTATTCGGCAAAAAAATGATGACCTTGAGGGTCATCGTATACTTTTGGGCTATGAGGTTGGTATACACTATCAGATATTAGAGTCCCCTCAAGAATTACCATCTTCAAGCCCACAGTTTTGCATAAATGATAAAATTTGCGAGAAAGATTATGATACCTTTATTGACAATAATATCAGTGGTAACAGGGTAGACGACCGCCCTAGAAGCGAAGGAGGAGCCCTACCGATGGGTGATAATCCTGTTTCTCTTAACTCTTATGGAGAGTTATGCTTGCCACCCAACACTAGGCAAATTCAGCAAACTGATGAATGTGTACGTGACGAGGGCGTAAAAAAAACTACAAAAAATAAATTAGTCTGTGATAAATACAATGTTTCACAGACATCATTATTTTCAAAAAGTGCCCAAGGATTTTCTAAAACTAAGCAACAACCAACGTTATCTTCTAATTGTAAATTACTTTTAGAATCAAATATCAACGAAACTAGATACCATGGTTCAAAAAAAATTAAACAATCAAAACTTTCAAACTATAAATATCCTTCAGAGTCAGATAGTAAAGAAACTAGTGTTATGATACATGAGAAAATTCAACAATCAAATCAGTTTAATGATTTTTCCCGGTTTTTTACTGAAGAGCAAAAAAAAGCACTGCGAGAAATATTTAATACTGCAAAAGAACGATATCAAATACTTAATAGCCAGAATGTTGTTGGGGGAGATACTCTTAACCTTGAGCGTGTTATTAACTCTTTGACTGATAAAGAAAATGAGAGTTTAAAAAAATTTGATATTTCATCAGCCGGTGCTGTTGAATATTATAGTGCAATCACAAGTATGGTTTGCGAGGTAACAGAGTCTCAAAATAAATTATACGGCTATTCATAATATGGTGAGTTGGAGGGTGAGTTTTCTCACCATTGTCTCTCAAATGTTAAAAATGTGAACTTTATTTTTTGGTGTTAATGATCAGTTATGGTTAGAGTAAAACTATATAAGCATAGTAGAAAATATTGTATCAATTAAGGCAAGGCCTTAGCTATGATGCATAAGGCTATTAGAAACTTTAGTTTGAAAGAGCTGCATATTAAAGATAAAGGCACAGTTTAAGTACGAGTGAGTATACGACTGATGATTTCTAGGAATCTGATCATTTCTTCGTCAAAGGATAGCCAATTTATTGATCCTGAGTTGTGTAAAATTTTTACAATGATGAGGGTTGGTAAGGCTCTAAAAATAGTTGCTTACGGTAATAATATGTAGTGTTGTAAGGTTGAAATGTTAAATATATGAACATTATATTATTACTTGAGCCATTTTACAGGATTTTTATTTTAAGCTTTAATGATAAAATCAAAACTATCACCCTGAAGGACTTTAATCATCATAGTCCTCTACTCAATATTTATTGGCATGGTTTCCATAATATTTATGAAAAATTTTCAGAGAATAGTCAGCTTATTGGCTATATTGTTTTCAACAGATATGCATTCGAATGTTAATTATTTATATCAAAAATTTTTGATGATAGCATTGAACGTTTGAATTTTATGGCTATTGCAAATGAGCTACCTTTATTTAATTTGCTTTCACATGCAATTTCCCCTCCCATGTCGGAAACATATTGCCTAACGATTGTGAGTCCAGTTCCGGCGCCCTTATAGACAGCTTCGTAAGCTGGATGGGCACGAAACAATGGTTCGTACATTTCATTCATTTGTGACCCTGACATGCCAATTCCAGTGTCTTTGACTAAGAAATTCAGCTGAAAAAATTCATTAGTCACTTGAGCGACACGTAATGCTAAGATAATGGTTGGGTTTTCAGATTTTTTATGAGTAAATTTTATTGCATTGCTCAAGAGATTGATTAAAACCCTTTCTAAACGAAAATAGTCACCAAGAACTTCGGTCTCACTTCCTTCAAGTAGTAATTCAAAATTAATTTGGTGTCTTAATGCTTCAGGTAAAAATATTTTATGTATATCACGACAAATTTGCCAGGGGTTTATTAGTTGAGATTTTATTGGAGGCAGCCCATCAGCGGCTTCGATCATTTTTAATATAGACTTAGTATGTGACATTAATACTGTAGCAGACTCTGCTGCCATGTTAAGGAGCTCTTTTCTATCAGGGTCCTTTTCATCTTTAGATAACATTTCATTGATAGAATGAATTCCACAAAATGGTGTAATCCAATCGTGTCTTAAATTGTGCACCACGGTTTGTTTAGTTTTTTGAGCAACATTGGCCTGCTCGAGTGCTTTTTCTAGCGCAACTTGAGTTTCAGTTAGTTTAGTTATATCAACAGATATCCCAGCAACTCCTTTAACGTTGCTATGCTTATCTTTAAGAGGAATTCTGTTGGTGATTTGATAGAGATTTTTGCCATCGACGTTTGGAATAGGTGGATCAATGATTCCAATCAGTGGTTCACCTGTTCGTATTACTGTTTTATCGTCTTCTTCATATTTTTTTACAAGGTCTTGCGGCCAATTAGCTTTTTTTGCGAGAGTCTCATAATCAAGTCCCTTGTATTCAGTAATATCCATATTAACCATATTTAAAACCCGTTTATTGGCGCCAACCATTCTACAATCAACATCCATCCAGTAGATATTACATGGAATATTATCGATCAATTCAATAAGTGTTTCTATAAAGTCTTCATTGTAAGAATAATAGCTTCTGCCTATCAGTAGCGTCCCACCTTCAAAAGGTAAAGCACTCCAGTTAATAATTTTATTATTCTTTTCTTGCCTGTAGGTACCGCTTTTAGCTCTAGTTAAAAAAAATTCAATATCCGATATTCCAAGGCTATCGAGGTTCATTGTGCTTTTTAAAGAAATAAAGTTGACCCATTGTGTTGCCGCGGGATTCATGTATATAATTTCGAAGCTATTATTTATAGTAACCACAAAGTCAGATACTGTTTCAAAAAGTTTCATTGTGATCTTCATGCTCATATCTAATCCGTCAAGTAATATTAATTTTTCTATGTATGAATTACAGTATAGCAGAGTATCATGATTTTGGATAATTTAGTTCACATTTTATATAAAAAGTCTAAAAATTAGACATTAGTAGTTAAACGAATCATCCTTAGATAGAAATTTATGCAAACAGAGTTACAATAACTGCGGTGTTTATTGACGAGGGTATTAGATGATGGTAGAAGCAGCGAGGAAGTGCTTACTGATAGGGGATGATGGGTTTACAGTGAGTTGTGGAGAAATACTACTGCAGCTTAACTATGAAATAATATGCTTAATATCAGTTAATAAAGCGATACTGACCTGGGGATCTTCACATGGTTTACTTTGCTGCTCTAATATTGATGAATTCTTAGCTACCCCTAGCACAAAAAGTTTCGCGTTGCTTATCAGTGCATCAAACGGAAGTTTAATACCTAAGGTGCTTATTGATAGAGCTACATGTTACGCTATTAACTTTCATAATTCTTTATTGCCTTTATACGCAGGTGTTCACGCACCTGCATGGGCAATTATCAATGGTGAAAGAGAGCATGGCGTTACATGGCATTTACTAACGGCAGAAATTGATAGTGGAGATATCATTAAACAAACAAAGGTTGTTATTCGCAAGGATGAAACGACTGCATCACTTAATTTAAAATGTTTCGAGTTAGGGCTAGCTACTTTTAAAGAAATTCTAAATGACTATGACCTTTCTGAGCCATTGACTGCAACTCAGCAAGCAAAAAAACAAAGATCTTACTACGGGTACTCGCGCGTTATTCCAAATGATGGGATTGTGCTTTGGTCAGTAAATTCGGCAGAATATATAGAAAGGTTAACTCGTGCATTAAATTTTGGTGATTATGATAATCCACTTGGATTAGCTAAAATTATGCTAACTTCAGATCAATACTTAATCATTAAATCGGTAAATATCTTATCAACTAAATCAATTGAAAGGCCTGGAAAGATCATTCAAAGCAAAGGTGATCAATTCAGAATATCCACAGTTACTCGGGACATCGAGGTCGCGGTAATTCGGCCATATGGCTTGAGTAAAGGCCCAACTCTAGAAACAGGCATGTGCCTTCATGATTTCAATGTGAAGATTGACCAAATATCTAAATTTCGAAAACAAGAAATAAGTTACATAGATGTATTGAAGAACACAACGAGTCATATGTCCTTTAGGTCAGGGGGGGATGCAAGTAAAAAACCTCATTTTATCACTCAAAAAATATATCAAGCAAACTTACAAGTCACCTTCGAAGATTTGCTTTTTAGTGTGCTTGTTTATTTGTGGAAATTAAATAACGAACAAACACTTATTATCTTGTATGCAAGAAATATAATTCCAAAACTAGCACATATCCATCCATTCATTCCTGTCGGAATTTCAATCACCAGCATTGTAGATCTTCAAGAATATATCCAAAAAGTTTTTTTGAATCATAACGAAGGATTGATAAATAACGCTATGAGTAAAGATATTTTTGATCGAATATCTAGAGATAGGACGCTATTAATTCCTGAGCTCTGCGTTATTAACGGAAATATAAAAGAAATCACAGAAAATTCACACCGTTTGATATCAAATTTCAACTTTATTATAGATATATACAACAGAAGTATATATATAATTTATAATAATTTGAGTCATAGTCATATGTTGAGTGACTTGCTTCTTACAGTTGAGCACCATATTAACCAGATAATAGCCTATGATAAAAGTGATAACATCAATGATTTGTCCATCATTACGAGTGCTGAAATAGAAAAAATTATTGAATTTAGCTGTTCAAAGTGTGCTTTGCCTAAATTAATAGGTAATAATGTTATCGAACAATTACTAATGACGGTGGATGTAGCTAATTATAAAGATAATATTTTTATAGATAACTTCACGTTTAAAGATATTTTTGAGAAAGTAGAATTGGTTTCTAGAAATATTCTTTCTATTTTGATGAAAGAAAAAGCGAGAGTGGCGCTGGTATTTGAGCGGTCGGTAGAATATATCATTGCTATGTTGTCAGTGTTAAATAATGGTTTTGCATTCGTTCCTATTGAAAAGGGGACCCCAGACAGCAAAATAAATCTTATTATTGAAAATTTGGCAATTAATTTGGTTATTTCAGATATCATGCCAGACAAAATAGTATGTGATAAAAAAATAGATTATGAGAGTCTTACTAAATTACAGGGAACGTATATTCACAAAAAGGGGAATGTTCCTCAATTAGATGATATTGCGTACATTATTTTTACCTCGGGGTCTACTGGATCCCCAAAAGGAGTGAGTATTACACATAAAAATATCCTTAATTATTTGTCCAATTTTATATCTCATTTTGAGTTTGATCATCGCTCAGTTATGGATTTTTCTTGTACGATAGCATTTGATCTTTCAATTCCTTGCATATTTGCCCCTTTACTGACTGGTGGAAAAATTTGTATTTGTGCGAAAGATATAAAAATGAATGCGAGTGAATACATAAACTACCTTCGCTATAATCATATTACTCATGTAGAGCTAACGCCAGGATACTTTAATTCAATGATATCTTGTGGAAAATTTGGAGTTGAATTAAATTCATTGCGCTGGATTTTGTTAGGGGCAGAAGCTTTAAGCAAACTTGATGTTATAAAATGGCATTCTTCATATCCAGCACATAAAATAGTCAATGAATACGGACCTACTGAAGTAACTGTTGCCGCATCATTCTGGGAAATAGACTTTGACTATTTGCAAAAATTATCATCTATTCCTATTGGTCGACCATTTGCTAATTTGGTCTTTTACGTCGTAGATAAGAAGAATCAGCCAGTCCCAATTGGTTGTGCTGGGGAACTTTGCATCCATGGTGACCAGGTATCTAGCGGATATATAGGTAATTTATCTGCTAATGAAGAAAAATTTGTGCGTATACAAGATATAACTGATCACAAGAAAAATATGCTTTTTTATAAAACTGGCGATGTTGTCAGATGGGGAGTAGATGGCTTACTATATTTTATTGGAAGAATTGATGAACAAACAAAGATTCACGGCTATCGAACGAATATTAATGAAATAATATCTAAAATAGTTGAAGTTAATGGAGTTATTCAGGCAACGGTTGTCAACGAAAAGAATGAATATAATGATAAGTTAATATGCTATTATATTTCCAAATCAAAAGATATTAAAGCTGAAATTTTGAGACACCTAAAATCTTCACTTGCTGTTTATCAAATTCCATCCGAATATCATCAAGTTCCTTATTTTCCACTGAAATCAAATGAAAAAATTGATTATCTCGCACTAAGTAGACTAATTTGCACGAAGCACAAAGAAAAGTTTAAGTTACGTGAAAGAAACAGTTCGAATAGCTCGAAATTAACTGTAGATTCTATTGCAACAGATGTAATCGATATATGGACTTCAATGCTTCCGGTAGAGGAGCTATCAGTATGTTCAGATTTCTTCTTGTCAGGTGGTAACTCAATATCAGCTTTAAAAATAATAGATAAAATTAATGAAAATTATAAAATAAACATTACAATTGAATCATTGATTGAAAATAAAACTATAGAATCTTTATCTAACTATATATACAAAATAAAAAATAAATTATTGAATGAACAAAAAAACATTATTGAACTGAATGTTTTTGATAAAAATAAGCCAGTATTGTTTTTGGTTCATCCTGTGGGAGGAAACGTTTTTTGCTACAAACCTCTTGCTCGTAGTCTTGAAGGTAAGGTTAATGTGTATGGAATATTTGATGCTCAGTTTTCTGTATCGGGAAATGGAGAGTACACATCAGCTGAACAAATGGCTATTGATTATGCTCATTCGATCTGCTCATTGCTGGAAAGGAGCGATGTACAGTGTTACATTGGTGGGGCATCTTTTGGTGCTAATATATCACTTTCAGTTGCTTACCATCTCATGCAAATGCAAAGAAAAATTAATGCGGTTTTTTTATTTGATGGTTGGGCATTCTACCCAAGAGATATTGCAATGGATAAAATTTTTTCAGGAAAAAGTGATTTGATTGAAAATCTCTTAAAAAATAAGCTGCTTGAACAGCAAGTGAAGAGACGATCACTATTAGATACATACTCTCCAAAAATACCGAAATGTTCAGTTATTTTATTTAAATGTAAAGAAATTTGGACAGAATTTTTAGCATTGGATGAGCCCACAAACCACTGGAGGGCATTAATTGAATTTCTCTCAGTTATAAAAGTAGATGGGAATCACGAGACTATGTTATCTGGCTATAACGTTATAAATTTATCTAGTTATATTCGAGATATTTTAGCTGCCGATGTGTGTATTGAAGATTTAACGTCAACTTAACTTGTTGTTGTATCCACATTATACAATGTGTATAGCTAATAAAGATTGAGTGAGGCATTTAAACTAATCTATGGATTATAAATTGATGGACAACACTTCATTGACGGAGCATTATTTTTACTATTCACTGTTAATTAGGGTTGTCGAAGATCAAGGATTAAATTTTGGTGTGAGTCTGTAAATAAGTTTGTGTAACAAGCGTTAGTTTAGTAATTTATTTGAAGAAATAAGAGAGGACTAGACTATGGAATTGGACGAAACTTTAGTACATGAATTGACCAAGGGGTGTAAGAC
>Ga0100402_1004783_pt1 | contig 14161 bp, 10 predicted proteins | sample CryGeyme20150102_FD_80419 | JGI IMG/M metagenome (GOLD analysis project Ga0100402, IMG submission 80419) | Groundwater microbial communities from Crystal Geyser aquifers in Utah, USA - Crystal Geyser metaG 2015-0102 | ecosystem: Environmental > Aquatic > Deep subsurface > Groundwater | place...
ATAGATTCCGGACAAGAAATTATTGGCAAGTTGATAGCCTTGAGTCCTTCTTTGGATATTTTTCTTGGCCTCTATCTTTTATCGGTGCTCTTTAAGCAATTTTTCTTTCTATTTGATGATACGCAGCTCTTCATCAATGTTTTTTTGCTCGTGATCTTTTTGTTTGCGAACCCTTTCATCATAAGCCTTGCGATACCTGACCATCTTATCAAGCTCTTCCTGCTCTTCGAGCTCAAGTGCTGCACTTTCCAAAGCTTTAGTTGTCAATATTGCAAGAATAGGCTTCACTTCCTTATCAAAATTGTAGAGTTAGTTTTCTTCAATTTGAGTGGCGATATTGATGCCTGTCTTTTTAGGTTTGTAAGGAGGGGGAGCAGGTCTATCTTTGAATTCATCAGTTTGAATCTTGATTGAGACTTCAGGTGGAGGCTGAGAGTGAGGGTCTTTCAAGAAAAAGTGAAGGTTGGGATCAATTTTCGGATTAGGAGTTGGCTTGATATCATAAGGAGACATTTTTTTCTTGTTCCTGCTGAACATCGATAACTGCTTCTCCATATTTTCTTTCTTTATTTTATCTTTCTCTCTTTCGATGTAGACATCCTCTTGTTGCTTGACTCCAAGACCTTGAATATCTTTCTCATCAAGCAAACCTTAATATTTTTTTTCGGATTCATCCTCAACATTTTAACGATATTTAGCTTTCATTTTGACCACTTTTGGTGCTGCTTGGAACCCTCGTCCTCCTCTGCTTTGTTAAGATTGTCCCTTGACCCAGCTATATATATCACCGATCCATTCCTTTTAGTCCCAGGTTATTTCCTTGATCATACTCGCCCTATCTTTCAGCCTGTAAAGTTCCATATAGTTGACTACATCTTTCAGGTTTAGTTCTGAGTTTAATAACGCTTACGTTGACCTTTTTCAAATAGAACTGCGATTGGTACACCATCGAATTCCACTCGAGATGACAACAGGTCGATCAAAAATTGTTTTTCTTCAAATAGAGGAGTATCTCCTCCCAAGAAAAAGATTAGGCCTAATGTTAAGATAAAATATACCGTTCGAGCCTGTAGCTTGTGCGCTGACTAGTGATTTGTCCTTGACTGAAAAGAGAAGAAAGTTTGATTATGCAGCCGCGATATTCTCCACAATGATAGCTTCATCAGAAGGTTAGTTAGGTACTCCTTTGGACTTTTCGAGAAATTTTGCAGCCTGCTCACTCTCGCCGAATACCACAATTTTGATACTCATTTTGTAACTTATCAAATTTTTACTAATTCAAATCTTTAAAATAAGCATCAGCTTTCTCACAATAAAACAGCAATGATCACTCTTCCTTAACCTTTTTGACAGGACTAAATTGGTCAATATCTCCCAATTAACTAAAACTTCGAGCTCCTGGGTTGGTTGTGTTGGGTTTCGTAGGTGATCCCACTTCAAGAGTCCTATTAGATGGAAATGTAATGAGTGTGATTGGCCTTCTATTGAGCACTGGAGCTCGTTCTTTCATCGTTGGATCATCACCTTCAAACAATCTGACTTTATCTGAAGGTTCTTCATCATTGAGTTTGCATATCTTGGTGAAACCTAAGCTGGAGGAGCTATTTAATCCTTTGTCCTATTTATCATCAACAATCTGTTATAAATTGAGCTGGCCAATGATAGTTTGCTCGGGATGCTCAGCGTCTGAAAAGAAAGGTTTCAGATATCGGTTACTTTCGATTCCTTTCTCAACACAGAAGACAGTGTAACTAATGATTTTGACGAAAGGGCGCCAAAGCTATCTGATTTTTTGGGCAATCTAAAACCCCCATTTCTATAATTTGAGCTCTTTTAAGGCTGGTAGTGTGAATCTAATGTATTTGAACATCTTGTTGAGATCGGCTTCCGGAATGTTCAATATTTTACTTTGGTTGGCCTCCAAATCCTATATGGTGCGAATTCCCTCGTCCACAATATTTTGATGAACGTGCATGAAAAGGGCCACTAGCTCTCTGAAAACAAACTTGGGAGCACAGCCATTGGCAGTCCTCACAAAATCGTTCAGATCCCGATGAGTCAAGATGACATCGCCATAGCCCCACTCCTTGATATCTTCCTCAAAGGTCTCAAAGCAGTAAACTACACTGCACTTTTCATAAATGGTGAATCCTCCCTCAGAATGTCCAATCCTTTTTTCTTGCTTAGTTTTGAGGAACACTTCAAGCACATACACCATGCAGCAAGCATAGAAGACTGCACAATGTTCAGAGAATAGTTTTCTGGAGATGGGAGGCAATTTTTCTTCGGTGTTTTTACGTGGCCTGCCTCTGGTTTCTGCCTTGCTGAATATCTCACTCATTAATACTATTATATTGCATGCTCACCAATAGCATTATTTTTTGTTAAAATTATTTCTACCTTTGTCTGCACCATTCACCTTTGTTTTTCATATTTGAACAAAAATACTTCCTTTCGACATATATTTTCCAGAAATGTTTAGAGCTGAGTCAATTTATAACAATAACACATCTTAAAGTACAATAAAAAAGGGATGATCGAGAATTTAGCAAGAAACGGTTCTTTCCTCGAACGCCGAAGGGTATTCAACGAACTACGTAACATCTGTCCACACTCAGCTTTTCACAGTCTCAACCATCATAGTCCTTTTGATTGGAAATAAGATGATCACACTGAATAACAACGACGAAGGAGACTCAAAGCATAGCGATAGCAGGAGTATGTCAAGAAAATGTATGATCTGAAAATGGAGCAGAAGCTAAAAAAAGTATACAACAACAAAGTCGATACCTTCAGAGCGATTCCGAATGAACTAACTGCTCAGAAAGATCAGTAAGCCTTGGCCAAGCAATTATAATAATTTGAACATGCCAAACAGCAGAATACAAATCCTGAACATATAGAACCTTCAGAGTAAATTAATAGTCCTTTCGGTACTCAGCATCACTCTGCTATGGAATTGAATAATAAATCTCAACTCAAGGAACTTTATCCTCGACAGCCTACAGAGAATCAAGCAGAACTTGGCTCCAGCAGAATTAACTACAGCTTATAGCAAGGTCATAGCACATCAAGCTCAAGGAGATACTCCCCTGAATAGTACAATCAAATATACAGACTTCCCTATCTGTCAAGAAACAACTACGGACCATCTTCCATCCCCAACTATCGCAAATACGCGAACCTGTCAAACAGCAAAGACATCTCTATCGACCACCCTATGAGAAATTACCTGCCAGATCAGTTGGAGGGTCATTTGAGATACCAGTCAAAGGTACAAGAACGAAGGCCGATGCGTGCAAGTTTGTTGATGAAGGAGAGGATGAAGTATTGATTTTTTAATATAAAGCGATAGAATGGGTGATAATAGATGAGAGGGAGTGACAGAGGGCAGATTTAAATGCCCATCAACCATATAAAAGTAGATTGAGAAGTATTATAGTAATTAATCACCGCTTCACAATTGACTCGCAAAAATCAGCATGCTCTCACGTATTTGGAACTACATCACCGAAAAACTCAAAGGATCACCCGCCAACATAGCCATCGTGGTCCATCGATAACCACAGCTCCCAAAGATTCCTGCACATCCACCAAGGTCACTGCTCGGATTGCAAAACGCACAGTTACACTCCGCACAAGAGCCAGTTATTGTGGAGTACAGACTCGCTCTGGGAAAAGAACTGGGCCCTCAGCTGTCGACGGAGTAGCAATAAAACCTCGAAATGCATGCAGAAATGCTCGACTAAGTACAGCAATTGTCAGCCCACTTAGAAAAACTTAGTGTTTCTGAAGGTCATCTTGAGAAAGCCAAGCAGAACCACCCCGATTTCGCACCTCGAGAGCGTTTGCGCGGGTCCAGCAAAAATAGTCAGATAAGGCGGTAGTTTGAACTCAAAAAATAGTACCAAGAGGAAGTTGTCGACTTTCTTGCTCTTAAATACACCCGGGAAAAATCATAATTTCCGCTTATATCTTTTGAAAAATATGCTGGCATCAAGGAGTACTGGAGAAACAAGACAAAAGGCCATCTTTAAATCAAAACTACTGGCTTCGACTGTGTCCAGAAACTGACCTACAAGGCACTAGGAGGGCTCTATTATGCAGAATGGCTAAACGACGACGTCATCAACATTTACATAGAAATGATGGAGAAAAGGTTCATCAGAGAATGCGTGACTCCTTACAAAATACTCAACTCTTACTTTGCAACAAACACTCTATCAAAAAATGAGAACCAGATCCAGCGAGTCCTCAAGAAGAAAGCTCTTGATAAGAACCACATACTGATCATGCCTGTCAATAATCGCAATCATTGGTACTTCGCAGTCTTCGAGAAAGGCTAGCTTGGCATTTACGACAGCATGAAACATAATGAAAGCTATTACCTTTAGAACCCAATTTTCAAAAACGCCCTAAAATTCGCGAAGATGTTTTACGAACAAGAATACTAGCTAGTTGTGAGAACCGACTTTCCTCAACAAAACAACTACTACGATTGCGGGGTATTTATGTTGATGGGCATTCGTGACATTCTGAGAGACAAGCAATGGAGCTACCATCAAGGAGATATAGCTTTCAAAAGAATACAGATAGCCTATGAGATATTAGAGGAGAATCTGATATACACAAGTGATTGAATGTGATAGTTTGGACTGTATTTTTACTTATTTTAAACTAACTATGGACAAGCTCTAAGAACTCAAGGATTAATATGACAAAGATGAGTTGAAGCTCCTGCAGGAAAGACTTATTATCGAGACTACCAATCTTGAACTACAAAAAGAAATGCTGGACTCAGAAAAGAATTCTTATGATTGTCAGAACTCCATTGAAATGGACGAGCTCAACAAGATGAAAGCTTTGTACAAGAAAATGCTGAAAGAGTCGATCAAGTCCAAGAAAGATGAGAAAAATGGCAGTGGAAATTGACCTTGGCTTTGATGCATATGGCCTCTATCTATCTTTTTGCTATCAGTTAGCTTTGCTTTATTTTATACAGTGAAATTAAATAGGAGAATAGCGTTTATTTTTAATTCTGCCATTTTTAAAAACTGTGAATGTCATGCTTTCTAGCTACTCAAAATAGTGTATAGAAGCTGTTATCTTATCATTATGACTCTGAGATATAGTTCAGAGTAAATTTCAAAAAGTAGATTTAGGATATCAAACCACCAGCAACAATTACTTTGTTTTATCCCCATTTGACCTCAAGCTAGAAGCGGTAGGCCGATAGATGTCAAATGATATGATTTTAGAGATCACAGCATATTATATATGCTTTGGTGATTTGTTGAGATCAGGTAATCTGAAAATGTTATTGTTGATCTTTTAATTAATTCGTATTATTTTTGAGAGTAGTATTATATTATTACTCAATTAGAGTAGTATTAGTGCTACAAATCCAATTCTGATCATAATAGCATCAAATTTATTCGACTTCACCCATGTTCACAAAAATCCTCATCCTCCTTTTAGTTCTCTGTGCCACCCAAAGCTTCATCACTGACTTCTGGAGCAATGAAGTTGTCAATGGAGATATTCTTCTCTGCCTTAAACACAAAAGTTACCTGGAAGATGCCTTCATTAGAGCTGAGTTCAATCCTGTTGAAAAAGACTGGGAAGTCAATGTTGACCCTCAAGAGTTTGAAACAATTGGAATCAAGCCTCAATTAGTGATTTCTACTTTTCAACTGACAGGATAGCTGCCTCCTCTTTTGGAAGCAAGGAGAATATTCAGACAATTCGAATAATCTCCAGTTTCAAAATATTGGATAAGCCTTTCAACCTTCTAAGGTTCCTTCCGTCCTTCCTGCCACTATTTGAGGATCCTAACCTCAGCTTTGGCTCTCTTCAGTGGCAAAGAAGTGGGTATCCAGACCTAAGAGTTGTTTTGGACCGATTTGTTCGGAGATCGATTTGCTTGTCCCTAGTTGGCCAGCCACGACCTGTTTTTATCGTTCAACGACTTCAAGTTATTCGGTGGATGGTAAGACTTCAGCTATTTCGAAACTTATCAATTGGTAAATGCATGTGGATCCCCTGGCATGCAAGTTTTCAAAAAGTGATTGTATATACTGTTCATACTGCCAATCATTCAGCTCTCAAACCCGACTCGAGGTAAATTATGGGTCATTACGTCATATAGGACGATGTTGTTCTTTATATGACCTAGTATAATAATCAATGAGTTAATAATAAAGCAAGATTGTCTCAGAAACAGCAGAAAGAGAACGGTCGACTTCTTTGCGCGAAATCCCCCAAGATTACTCATCAGAAAGCAGAGAGAAAGAAAATAATGAAGGCTCTCTTGAAGACCTTGAACTTCAAAGGACTAAAAGCCAAAATGGATAGCTTTAAATAAAGCCTTCCCCTTTGTTTAGAAATATGACAACATACGAAGATGCCAGTTAACTCGAAGCCCCAGTCAATACAATCCGATCCAATTCAACTTAGATAAGAGTCACTTTCTTTCCGACAATTGGCAATTATGATAGAAACTAAGAGTAGCTATTTGATCGAGATACTCTGACTCTCAATAAACATACAAGCTAAGATGGAGAGTCTCATCTCGAAGAGCATATGTAATTTTTGGGATCTATTTAATTTACTCAGTTCCAGAGATGGCTGCTACTAAGCTTCACTATTGTGCTCAATTCGCTGGTGCCTGTATGGATGGTCTGGGGACTCAAATGCGAAAGAATTACCAGATCTGGCTGGAGATACTTCGTTTCAGGACTTCTTCTGATACCCTTTGTGATGAGCTAGCAAAGAGCTACCACAAACTAATAAGATAAATTCAGAGCTTTGTTTCAGCCTCATATCCTTAAAAAGATATACATCAGATCTCTCAACAACTGCATCTGGGTACTGTTTGGTGTCTTGTCAGCACGATTAACTTCCAGTTCTCATACTTTTTGTTTCCTTAGATTAAAATTTTTTGCGACTACTCTTCTTAAACTCTATCGAAATCAGGAATGTCACTAAGGCTAGATTGGTGGAGTTCTTCTAGTGAGTGTCGGTATGTTTATGATGCTCTGGGATTCAGCCTTCCTCCCCGTGACCTAAATTCCTGCTGTTAAATTCCTTAGAAATCGATGGTGGCAGAGATTATGCGGTGACCTGCTAGCAATAATCGGTTGTTTAGCCTTGATGAAACTAGAGAGCAAGTACGAGTTGCCAAAAGGTCCCCGTTTCAGTGTTCTCTTTCTTTACAATATGTGTGTTGCTATAAATCTAGTGGTATTCGGGTATTACTTCGGAGGAAACTAATTCACTTTTGATCCTAAATACGGAGTATTCGGTCTATTCACTTCTGTCAATTTCGTCGATATATTCTACGTCTCGGTTATGCTCGGGCTCAACCTCATAATAGCCAACGTTTTGGTCAATCAGATATTTTCTCTGTTTTTTAGAAATATGGCTTCTTGCTTCTAAATCGTTCTTACGAATACCTTCAATCACATCTTCTAGCTGTAAAAATTGTATTCAGGTACGACCACTTTAGGCCTGTGCTTTATTGTGCCTGGAAATATGATGCTTGTTGGAGGTCAGGGAACTTTGCAGAAGTTATAAATGAGAATCAACTCGTAAATATACAAATCTTAAAAAGTTCTAATCGGAAGCGATCGGCCCAAGACAGAGATAATACTAACTCAGGTGTCCTCTCCAACTAAGGATAAAATTACGATGAGATCAGTTCAAAGTTTAAAAGTGATAAAATAGTAATAAGGCGAAGCAACTTCAAATCACTAGCAACTATCAACCCATGCAAATCCAACACCCAAACAATAGTGATATGAATAGTGTTCAAGTATAACATGATCAGATATCTTTCAGGAAGAAGTCCAATCCTTGTTGGTAAATGCTCCGAAACAGCTCTCGATCTGCAAAATATTGATAGCTCACTATACTAATCGATATTGCTGTCAGCAAAATTTATCCGTTTTTGATGTATAGCCATGGGTATCTCCTTCTTAGGATGTTGTAAAACATGTGGCTGCTTCTCTGAAGGACGTATAGACTGATCTAGATTTGTCGACCCTTCGATTCTAGAAGCAAAGGAAATCCAATACAGAAACCTGTGTAGACTGCATTAGCTTTAATAGGGAGAAGTGTACTGTTTTTGTATTTGTAAATTTGTGTAAATAGGCAGAGTAATCTCCTGAGCAAAAAGAGAGTTCCTCCGACGAAGAGCATCGATTTTATATAGCCTTTCAGCATTTTTGTTATCTATTTGGTGGGACTAAATGATGAAGTGAATACTTTTTGGCTGTTCTCTTGTACTTGAGCAACAGAGGAATCGCATGAACTATCAGATATAGAGTAGCTGTGCTTTTGATTCCACTCACAGCTTGCATCAGTGCTTTGTAGTTGCACGAACCTGGATGCAGGTCAATACACTTCTCATTCTCGGCCTAGTTGTCGATAGCCTTCTGAATAAACTAGCGACTGATAACGAAGGACATCCAACAGAAAATTTATAATAATCGACTTAAACTATCACTCGGGAAAGTATCCGTCGATTTGCCAGAGATATCTCTTGCCCTTGTGAAGAACTAATTTGTCACGGTGGTGAGCCAACTCGAATCTGCGGTCGTAACAGCAGCAAATTCTGAATACATTGTCGTTGGGGTTTATCCTCTCGAAAATCCAGAATTGATTAACTTTACCATGGCTGGACCTTTGGACAATATCCTGCTCGTTTTTGTACTACTATTCAAGGACCTCCAAGTTCAGTCCGTTGAAATGACTCTTGATCACGTATATTTCACCAGCACGCAAGATGTTCCATCTTTGATTGTACCGATAATTAGCAGTATAGAGGCCAATCTCCTAACCTTCTCGTCTAGATGCTTCAGGGATGTCAATCAACTTTCTCTTGTCATTGGCGATAATGAAGCATGATTTATTAAGATTGACATTATCTGTCACAGGCTTGAAATTCCATAGATCAGCTTAAGCAGGCATAGCTTCTTTCAACCTGACCTATCCCTTTGATACACAAATATACTCTTTGTCTCCTTTTGATCTTTTTATCCTGAAATCACCTTCTTTCAGAAATTAAAATTCCCAGAGTTGATGTTTATTGCCTGCACCTCTTTTTAGGGTGACTTTTCTCCCGTCTTCAGTCAGCACATTATCAGTAAAACCATTGACAACTTCGAGGGTTCCACCTTATTTGGTCTGAACAAGCCATAGTTGTCGTTTGTTATTGACGTTGACTGGACCCATCTAAACATCACCGCTTTTTGACAAAGCTTAATCTGAAGTTTCAAGCGCATACCCCATAGTTTTGTGAATGATAAGGTAAGTTTGTTTCGAGTCGAATTGCATCATCTGGTATCAATTGAAGGATAATATTATACTATGGCAAGAGTAGTATAAATAGATCCATAAACATGGACTCTAAACAGTTTAGAGGCTCATCTTATTCAAGTACTGTAAAGCTACAAGATTCAAAGATCTTATGAAAGGAAATTGAGTTATAGATATGATTAAACGATATTCTGCTGACAAATTGATATTTGATCTAGATCTATCAAAGCTTCTCGAATTTGCTTTGCTTATATCCCAGCAAAACACCGTCAGGGCTGTAGTTCTTGATATCTTTGGCTTGCTGCTGACTAAGTTACATTAAATGTACAGGCCCTCGCGTCTGCTCATGAATGTCTTGTAGTCTTTCTCGCGCAAGTTGACAACCTATGACTCGCTTCTCCAGAGAGGAGTAGCAGCACAATCGTTTCTCGAAACCAATCTTGTATATTCAGAGCTTTCTTGAGCCTTCAGAAGAGCCCACCATCCGAGGTAACTGCCGATGTAGGCTCCTCCAACACCAGCGAGTATTTTTCCATAGCTGCCAGTGAACGATCTCACAAGGGCAGTTTTTCTGAGTAACTACATGATGTGAAAGCTACGATTCCAGCAACTGCGACTGTGGAAAGAGCGTAGTAGCAAGCTAAGTTTTTGTTTTCCTGAGGGATGCTGGCCCAGCCGTTGTATTGCTTTTCGGAGAACCAGGAAGTGTGGGTGTAGAAGTTTTCGCCATTGACTGAGAAAGGGATCACGGCCTGTCCGTACATGATTAATAATTAATATAAACTCATTCAACAGCAAATCTCCAGTCCTATCAATCTCAGTTGATCAAAGATGATATAGCTGATCCAAATGAATGATTTGATATTGTAGTATATTAAAATATCAAGATGAGCCTGATAGTTCTTTCAAAATATCTAGCAATAGCTCCTGAATATAGTTGTAGGCCTCACGAACATATTGATTGGGCATAATGTCGGTGTCAAAGTGTAAAAATCCATGAGGAAAATCTTCAAAAATGGTCATCCAAGCATTTCCTTTTTTGGCTTCACTAAATAAATAAAAAAATACTTTAATTTTTCGATCATTCTGAAACAATCATCCCTTAGAGGATCTTGGCTGCCTGTCAGACAAACCACAGAAGGGTATTTGCTCAGCATATCCCGACTAGAGTACAAAGGGCTGATAAGTGGGCTCTTTTTCTATGGAAAGTCACCAACATATGCCTATCTGATTTTAAGTAGAACCGAATGAGAGAGAATCATGTCATCTAAACCATGCAAAAAACTTGGTGTATAGAACACTTAAACTCTGAGAGAAGGATAGAACAGTAGTAATTTGTCTGGTAGAGGTAAGTTGTTCATAATCAGGAAGTTTGTCAAGCCACAAACAAGGTTTCCTCCTGATGAGTCTCCCATAAGAATTATTTTGAGGTTGATTGTCTTGAACAGTTGCTTCGAGTGCTCCAAAATCCAGATATATACTTCAATACAATCAGCCAAAGCATTGGGAAAGGGGTATTCAGGAGCTTTGCCATATTAGACTGAGAATATGGGAACATTGAGTTTTTTGGCCCATTTGCGAATATAGAATTGATGAAGATAGGAGGACATGCTGATAAACCCACCTCCATGAATGTGAATAATTATAGCTTGTTTCTTATGACCAACTTAGTAATCAACTAATTAAAAATTACTGTTTATGTGAACCTCAGCATGAGTGTTATAAGGTTCCACCGTTTTGTATCTCTTCAAATCAAAATTGTTGGCCTGTTTGTATGGAGTGAACACTAATGGCTTAGAGGAGTCGTATATTGAGTCAATAATTTGTTGTCTTCTGTTTTTCGGGATAAAAAGGCTGAAGCTATAAGAGATGGAGGGCATGGCTGGACTAACCATCGTTTTAAATGGGGAATAAGTTGTGATATTCCATAGAACTTTGGGAAAAAGACCAGTATCTAAACTATAAATTGTCTTCAGTTCCTCATCAGTCCCTTGTTTGAAGATGTAGTCCAATAACTGTATCCAACTTTCATTGAAAACTTCCTACTTTCCTTTAAAACTAACTATTTCTGCTTTGCTCATAAACTGGAATGTGAAGTACATAAACATGGCCATCTATGTTAGATTCAGAAGGTACATAGCTCACGTATTTGTTAAATTTGGCCCTCACGTCCGTGCTGACTCCCAAAACTTTCTTTTTGATGTAGTGGATCTGCAGATAGATCCATCTCTTGTCCTGAAAACTGCAGGAAAATAGGTCATCTTGGGGAAAGAATGCTGCTAACGGAAATATCAAATTGATAGTTGCCAGCTTTGATGACTGAGTTAAGGACAAATTACAAGTTTGATGATCCTCTTGGCCATTTCTTTAGCCTTGCCTTGAATTTTATGGTTGTTGATATTGTAGTAAATTTTGAACTCAAGAGACTCGAAATCCTTCAGCACATCATGTTCCACCCCGAAAACATCAGCTAGCATCCCGATATTAATATCTTATTTCTTTGTGCTACGAGAAGGAACCTTTATCGGGCTAAGCTCCTCCTCAGATGACAAATCAAGCATATTACCCTCGGTCGTTTGTCTCAGGAACTCATAGTCATGTTTATTATGTGTTTTTTACTCAATGATGTCGAACATTTAGTTCAGAAAGGTGAGCATTTTGTTCATGCAGAGAATTGTCTTTTTGAGCAATTTCACCAATATTTTCAGCTCAAGTAGCTTCAAGGTGTGAATAAGCAACTTGATTCTAGACACTGACTCTTTGAGTTTTTAACTAGTTTTGATGATCAACTAAGAAAACAAGGACATCTCTTCTTCCCTCAAAAGATCAAAGCGTTCCTGCTAGCTGCTCTTAGCATTTACTCCTGTCCCTTCTGCAATGATCTAGAACAGCTAATGAGACTGATGAGTCTGCGTTGCTTCAGATTTTTGCCCACTCATAGTTATTGGTAAGTTAATAGTATATTCTGGAATGTAATGTGTATAGCTTAGAGCGAAGTGCTTCTAAACTACAGTAGGGCTAAGGTTGTTTGAAGTGGCTGATTGAAGTGAACATTTATCAAAGAGAGGTCTAGGACTTAGTTATAATAAATTAATAACTTAGTGAATATCCTCGAGAAAGAATGGAAAAGTGCTAAAATAAGGAAGAATCAACCATTTGCGATCCCTAATCACCTCCAAATCTATAATTTGTCCATGCCTCAGCAGAACCCCAACTCCCCAGCAATCATTAAATCATCTAATCTATCATATCCTCCAATGAATAACTCATCGGCCAGCAAGGGACCGCCATCAAAAAGTTGCAACTGAACAATTATGAACAAAAATAACAGATCAAAAGATTGTCTGAAAAATACGAAGCACTTCTACACATCGTCAGCTAATCTGCAAAATCAATTCAGAAGGCTCAATCTGATGGGGGTAAAAACTCTGCAGGATTGCTAGTGGAAGACTGCAAAGTCAGCATTTCGGATATGGTGGAAAAAATCCGAGAATTAGAACAATAGCTGTCAAAGACAAAGGTTGAACTTGCTCTTAAATCGTAATAACTATTGGTAAAACTTATTTAACATAGTCCTTCTCACTCAAGAAAAACAAAGGAGTGGAAAAATCACCCTCGATCAACGCTTAAGAGTTTGGAAAGTGGAATAAAAATACTCTTGGAAAATATTTTGAATTGCAGCCTTATGAGAATTTTTCTCTAGAGCAGGACACATAGGCTGTTGAAAATAAAGAACTTGTTGAATTATGGAGGAAACCACTCTAATCTTACAGTGGGTAGTTCAGATTGGACAAATTCAAAGAGAAAACACAATCTCTAATAAAAAAATACATACCAAAAGAACTGAGAGGAAAGGTGTGGCCTGTTCTTCTTGAAAATAAACTAGGAATGACCAATTGCCTCTACATACACCTTTTGGGAAGGAGAGAAAAAGGATGGGTGTGCGAAAAGGTGAGAAAACAAATCGATAAGGACATCAAAAGATCCTTCTACGGTAAGACCCAATACGAAACAAAAACTGGACTGATCATGGAGGTCTGTTAATTTTTGGAAATATTCCATGTCTTCAGACCAGATGTAAGCTACATCCAGGGAATGACCTATCCAGCTATCATTCTGATTCCTGTCGTTGGCAAAATCAAAGCTTTCAATATTTTTTGCAATCTCATCCTTGGAAATAGTTTCTTTAGGAAAGTTTATAGCATGGAAGAAGGCTTTGTTGAGATCGTGTGCCGATCTCTTGAGCTTTTGTTAGCTGATATGTATCCAGCTATTGCTAAAAAGCTACAGAAAGCTGCAGTGGAGGCTGAAATATATATGATCTAGTGGCTCTTTACAGTCTTCAGCCGAGGCCTATCTTTTGAAACCACTCTTAAGCTATGGGATCAGCTCCTCTATCATGAAGAATTGGCCATATTCAGGATAAGTATAAGCATCTTCGAGCAACTAGGCCCAAGACTGCTCTAATCAGAATACGAGGAAATCATTGACGTCATTCGCAACTTCGGCGACCACCTCCATGAATAATAACTCCTTTAATCCCTGAGTCAGAACAAGTTATCCAAAGACAAGCTACACAGAACAATCGAGAAGGTAATCAAATCAAAATGACATATATTTCTTAAACCTCGTATTACATATTATTTATTGAGTGTTTTTTTAATAATAGTAGTAATTATATCCCAAAAGTGAGATGGGGGAGCAAGATGATAGGATATGTGGGCGGGTGCGGGTTTTAAATATAATTGAACTATCATGTTTACCATTGATTATAATGAAAAGCATGCAGAAGCGAAAAATATAGATAAATTAGTTGAAGAAAATCGTCTGCAAGGGGAAAAAA
>Ga0100402_1004787_pt1 | contig 14153 bp, 17 predicted proteins | sample CryGeyme20150102_FD_80419 | JGI IMG/M metagenome (GOLD analysis project Ga0100402, IMG submission 80419) | Groundwater microbial communities from Crystal Geyser aquifers in Utah, USA - Crystal Geyser metaG 2015-0102 | ecosystem: Environmental > Aquatic > Deep subsurface > Groundwater | place...
GGAACAAAATGAGTAGTATTGGTCAACGCGAACGCGCTACGCAAAATCGAGTAGTGGAGCTATTCCAGAATGAATTGGAATATGACTATTACGGTGATTGGCAAGATCGCGCCGATAACTCGAACATCGAAGAAGCGTATTTGGCAGAGTGGTTGGGCAAGCAGGGTGTAAATGCTTCGTTGGCAGCCCTTGCCATTCGTGATTTTAAACGTGCTGCCAATATGGGCGATGGGAAGAAGCTTTTTCATGCCAATAAGGATGTATACAGCCTGCTTCGTATTTCATCGGCTGGGATGTCGGCGCATGGCATTGCGAGCAAAATGAAGCCAACGGCGCAGCCGCGGTTGTTTAAGTAGGGTATGAGTACAAGGAGAAGCACGATGAGCTATCAACCGCCTTTTACCGTTACTACGGAAATCGTTACCTTAATTAGCGCTATTAGCGAGCAGGTTGGTTTTGTGCAGCGGGACTATCTGGATGCTTCACCACAGCTCCGAAAAGCGAATCGTATCAAAACGATTACCGGCACATTACAGATTGAAGGCAGTAGCCTGAGTGAAGCGCAGGTATCGGCGGTATTGGATGGTAAACCTGTGCTGGCATCAGAGCGTGAGTTTGCCGAGGTGAAAGGAGCGATAGCTGCCTATGATAAGCTCAATGAGCTGAATCCACTTCAACTGGATCATTTGCTTGAAGCGCATCGCTTGATGATGGACGATGTGTTGAATCAGGCTGGTGTCTTTCGCGATAAGCAGGTGGGCATCTATAAAGGCAAAGAGGTTGTGCATGTTGCACCACCTGCCCATCAAATATCGGGGCTGATGGCAGAACTGTTTGACTGGGTGAAAAAAACCGAAACCCACCCTTTGATTACCAGCAGTGTGTTTCACTATGAATTTGAATTTATTCATCCTTTTATCGATGGAAATGGGCGTATGGGCAGGCTTTGGCAAACCTTGTTGCTTGCTCAGTGGAAGCCGTTATTTGCGGACATGCCCTTAGAAAGCGTGATTAAATCGCATCAGCAGGACTATTATCAGGCATTAGGCAGTGCAGATTCACAAGCCGATAGCACGGTGTTTATCACCTTTATGCTTAGAGCGATTCTGCAAACATTGGAAAACGCCCCAGTAAACGCCCCTCAAAATGCCCCTGTAAAACCAGGTGGGCTAAAAACTCCGGAAGCCATTTTGGCATTGGTTGAGCAAAACCAAGCTATCACCCGCGCGCAAATTGCAGAACAGATTGGCAAAGATATTCGCACGATTGGCCGAGCGATTAAAAAACTCCAAGACGACGGGAAGCTACGCAGAGTTGGTTCGGATAAAACGGGGTATTGGGAACTGTTAGGGGAAGATAAATGAGCGAATCGCAGCATGTGGAGTGGAAAGAGTCGTGGCGGGATGAATACCTGAAATGGGTCTGCGGCTTTGGGCGGTGTTCTGGTTATCGGGCGCAATGATGCGGGTGAAGATGTGGGCATTGCCGATGCCCGCCAGCTTTTGGAAATCCTTCCCAATAAAGTGCGCGATTTGCTGGGCATTATTGTGGATGTGAATTTACTTGCAGTTGATGGCAAGGAATTGCTGGAGATTGTGGTGGAGCCTTACCCTTATCCCATCAGTTACAAAGGCCAATACCATTACCGAACAGGTAGCACCAAACAGGAATTGAAGGGTGCGGCGCTGGATCAGTTTTTGCTCAAGAAGCAGGGCAAGCGCTGGGATGGTGTGCCTGTTCCCCATGTGACCGCTGATGATTTGAACGCTAAGACATTCGATGATTTCAAAGCTCAGGCGATGAAGAGCAAGCGGGTGGATGAAGAGGTGCTTGGCGAGAGCAATGCCCACTTGCTTGAAAGACTGCACCTTAATGATGGGGCGTATCTGAAACGCGCAGCTATTTTGTTGTTTCATCCTGACCCTGAGCGTTTTGTGACTGGGGCTTATGTAAAGATTGGTTATTTCGCATCCGATGATGATTTGCGCTATCAGGATGAGGTGCACGGCAATCTCTTTGAACAGGTCAAAGGTTGTTTGGATCTGTTGCGCACCAAATATATGAAGGCTGAAATTCGCTATGAGGGAGAGCAGCGGATTGAGGAGTTTCCATATCCCGATGCTGCCTTGCGCGAAGCGCTGCTTAATGCCATTGCCCATAAGGATTACAGTGGCGGCAGCCCCATTCAAATCAGTGTTTACGACCATAAAATGATGTTTTGGAATGAAGGGCAATTGCCTGAGCATTGGACGGTGGCGCAATTATCGCAAAAACATCCTTCAAAACCGCATAACCCTGATATTGCCAACGCTTTTTTCCGTGCGGGTTTGATTGAATCTTGGGGCAGAGGTACGTTGAAGATTCTCAAGGCGTGCGAGGATGCAGGTTTGCCTATGCCAGCCTATAAGTATGACCTTTCTGGTTTTATCGTGGAAATGCCGGGGAAAACGCCGGACATGATTCTAGATGCTTTAAGGCAAGATCCTACGCTTTCCATTCCAAGCATTGCCGTGCTTATAAGTAAATCCGAAAGTGCAGTTGAGAGAGCTATAAGAAAGCTGCGCGAAGATGGCCGCCTGGAACGGGTGGGTCCAGCCAAGGGCGGTAGCTGGAAGGTGTTGGGGGAAGAGGAATGAGTGATATAGGCCAACGCGAACGCGCCACACAAAATTGTTGTGGCATAGTTAATGTAGTGGTCAACAAAATTTGGCCACGTTATTAGAGTTTTTTCCAAAATAGCCGTTCAGCAATATTTGGAGCCAACCCATCATTATGTTGGTGAGGTCTTATCTGGCTCACCATTCCCTCTCCCATAAAAAGCCTCTAATTTCGTCGCTAAAAAGTGAGGTGCTGAAACCATTTGAATTTCAACACCATTGGGAAGTGTTAGCGTATTCGCTGCTTGCAGCGCTTCTGGATACCACTTATTGCTAAAGCCAAGAATATCTTCACTGGTCGGCATCACATCGACAATGACGAAGCCATACACCCAGCGGCAAATTGGAGCTTCATCATCGGTGTCTTCTCGAAACCCTTGCTGTCGAAGTTTCTCTGATAAGTCGTGGTAATCATGCATCGTTGTGATTTCAACAATCACATCCACATCTTTTGTTTCCCTGGGTGGTGGAGATGCAGCGTCAGTCACTAACAACCCTGTTGCGCACCCACCTAGGAAGACGACATCATCCACCAGTGACCCAAGCCCTGCAGCCACTATTTGTAGCATTTCTATATTTGGGTCGTTTAGTTTCATTTCGATGACAACCTATTGTTAAGCTGGTCTATAGCCATCTTTCTCTCTCTTGCTCGACCACCCCGTATAGCATCCACCAAGGCCAGAAGCTCATAAAGTGCTTTATCATTTCGAGCTGCTTTCGGTGCTGACTTATGCAATGGCGAGAAAGATATACCCCGCACATCACCTTCAGGGTCAGGCCATACATGTGGAAGCTCATTTGACTCGGCAAACTCTTTGTTCAGCGGCGGTGCAAAAGAGGCAGTTGCCACACCTCGGCATGGCTCACCAATCTCTGGTGCAAACGCGAACCGCACCCCATGCACAAGAAACTCTTTCAAGTTTGCAGATATCACTTTGTAGCCTTTATCTTTGCGAATCAGATTTGCTTTTAGCAGCTGCTGAATACAACCGTGCACTATTGAGGCGCTTAAGCCCAAAGATTCTCCTATGCGCTGCATAGGACATGGCTCATTCCTAAGAACAACCAGCTTCAAAGCAACATATATGTCCTGTGACTTTAACTCCATAACAACACCTCTAATATTCTGTATTCTGGAATCGCGAATACCGAATGTCAAATTCATTGCATTATCACATGCACGATGCTGTCGATTTATTTGACTATTATATCAACGTATATTCTGTTCACTTTCTTTGATTTCGATGGTGCGCCGGATCTCATCTGCTTTCTCATTCAGCCCTGCAAATATGGCATCTGCCACCGCTGCTGGAAAGTTTGCAGGCAACATCGCTTTGACTTTAGCAATCACACTGGGTGTGTCCGCAACAATCTCGACAAGCATGTCATGCACCTCAGCGCCAAGCCCAAGCTTTTCGGCCATGTTATAAAAATGCCGAGGAGAAATTTCCTTCAATTTGTAATGCACATTCTTCGATTTAAAGGCCATGGCCAGCTTTGCATCATGCGGGCTGAGTTGATTCGCTTTTTTACCCATTATCGGCCAGGTGGAAAGCACATCATAAATCGGCGTCATGCGATAAGTGCCCGAAGCTTCATGAAATAAACTGAAATTCTTCGCATGCCCATCGGTTGCCGCCAGCATCCAGAAAATCACCTGCGTCTTAAAGAAACTTCTGCGGTCTTGATGGGACACGCTGGAACCACGCAGCAGCATAAGGATTTCAACCATCCCAGGCCCACCATCACTTTCATACTTCAACGATGATGGCAGACCCAATGCCTGGCACATATCTTCTTGAGGCAGGCGCAACCAATAACTTCCATCTTGCGAAAGCTTTCGATCAAAGCGTTTTACAATCAGCGCTTTGGTTTCACCAAAGGTACCCATTTCACAATGTGCTGTATCGATAGTATATGCATCCATGATGTTTGAGCATAACCACTCATTCTCTACAGATGAGAACCTATCTGCATCCATATTCCCCACCAATCCAAGTGGTAGCTTCATGATATGTGTCGTTGGTGTTTGCCCCAAAGGAAGGCACCACTGGCCTTCATGCCATAGCAGTGCTGTTTTTTCCTGTGCTCCCGCAATAGAAATTCTAAATTCGTCAGTCTCTTCGCGCAGAAAGGCATCGCTGGATGCAACTTTTAATTGCTGCTCCACCTCCAAATCTGAAAGTGGCTTCGCCTTAATCGTATCCCAACCTTCAGGCTGTTCACCTTCTGCTAGTAGCTGGATTGCCCCCACACAATCACGGCCAATTTCAGCCAATAATTCAAATGAGGAACTGTTTCTGACTGCATATTTCTGCTGAATCCTTTTGCGGATTTTATCGCTATCGGGCAGTAAATTATCGAAGAAGTTTTCAACCACATCACCCTCAAAAGGTAAGTTCTGCGGTTTAAAAGGCATGGATAAAGACAATACACGCCGCGAAGGATGCTCAAGCCATTGATCGGCATACTGGAATTGTTGCGGCTTGGTTTTAAAAACTGTCCAAGTGCCAACAAGTAAACCATTCATCCATACATTTAAAGATTTCTGGTTCTTTTTCCGCCTCGTCTTAACTTCTACCATGATTCAACATCAGGTGAGACGGCTTTTGGCGCATCCTTCGTCCGCTCACGCAGAACCAAGTCCATATCCAACTCCGAGCATATTTGTAAAATACGCTCAAAATGGACTTTTTCAGGTGATGTCTCATTGCGCGCAAATACGCGCTGCGAGATACCAAGCTTTTGCCCCATATCTGTTTGCGTCAAACCCAAAGACTTTCTTTTACTCTTCAAGATATCCGAAAGTTGTTTTGCAATAGCGATTTTATATTCCATACCATCACCTCAAAGCACAACCATAGACCTCATAAAGTCTAAAGTAAATATAGTCCTTTAGGGGTCTAAATATAAAATAGAACACACATGGTCTATCTTCAGGGACAATTGCTGCTTTTACCTTCACATCTGTTAATGCCATAACGTCACCTCGAGAAATGACGGTATCTGAAGAAGAAAAATACTGTAATTCACTGCTGTCCGGTTAAAGAAAAGCACTGCATAAAAAAGGTCTGAATTCCCGCGTCATAGTGTAACACTAAATACTAATAACAATGCATCATCTTAGACTAATATAGACGCGACATCTTAAACTAGTTACGGTGCAGTATATATCAGCCACACCATGTCATCGAAGAAAGGATGTAATTATGGCCTCTCCATCAGAAAAGTTGGCGCAGTCGCTCGAGGTGCTGCAGGCGCTTATGCAGTCTGGGAAGGTCGCGATTCGTTCGGCGGATTTGACGCGGCTGCACAGAGAGCGCCTTGTAAAACAAGGATTTTTACAGGAAGTGGTTCGTGGTTGGTATATCCAATCTCGCCCCGATGAAAAGGAGGGCGATAGCACAGCGTGGTATGCCTCATTTTGGAAATTTTGCGCCGGTTATTTGGATTTTCGCTTTAACAACGACTGGATTCTTACACCCGAGCAATCCATATCGCTGCTGGTGGAAAATCAATCGTCCCCTCGCCAGCTTCTGGTGCGCGCGCCAAAAGCTGGCAACAATATCTTGGCGCTTTTGCATGGCTCATCATTATTGGATGTGGTATCGACGCTGCCTGAGCAGAAAGATCGCATTGTGCAAGATGGCATACAATTGTTCGCTTTGCCCGCAGCGCTCGTTGCCTGTCAGCCTGCATTTTACACGCAAAACCCAACCGATATACGGGCAGCGTTGGCGATGATTCGAGATGCATCGGAAGTGTTGCCACTGTTGCTCGATGGCGGGAAAAGCGTTGTCGCAGGCCGCTTGGCTGGTGCATTCCGTAGTATTGGTAGGGAAAGCATTGCCGATGACATCGTGAAAACCATGAAAACGGCCGATTACAATGTGCGGGAAGTGAATCCATTTGAGGCGCTTGCGCCGGTGGTATTGAGCCAAGATATGCGCTCACCATATGTCAATCGCATTCATTTGATGTGGCAACAAATGCGGCCAAGTGTGATTGAAGCTTTTCCCAGTAAACCCGATAAACCCGTGGATGCCCAAGTCTATATGGACAGGGTGGAAGAGATTTATCTTACTGATGCTTATCATTCATTATCCATTGAAGGTTATCGGGTTACGCCCGAGTTGATTGAGCGGGTGCGCAGCGGCAACTGGAACCCAGAGGGTAGCGAGCAAGAAAAAAATCAGCGCGATGCCCTTGCCGCGCGGGGGTATTGGCAAGCATTTCAGAGCGTGAAACTGAGTGTGGAGAAGGTTCTAAACGGCACATTACCAGGCGATGCCGCGGCAAAGGGGCATAGAGATTGGTACCGTGAACTGTTTGGTCCCAGTGTTGTAGCGGGTATTTTAAAGCCTATGGATTTAGCGGGTTATCGCACCGATCAAGTCTATCTTCGAGGCTCTATGCATGTGCCGCCGCGCGCTGCGGTAGTGCGCGATGCCATGCCTGCCTTGTTTGCCCTGCTGCGTGATGAGCAAGACCCCGCTGTGCGGGTTGTGCTTGGGCATTTTATGTTTGTTTATATTCACCCCTACATGGATGGCAATGGCCGCATGGGTCGTTTCTTGATGAATGTGATGCTGGCTTCAGGCGGTTATCCGTGGGTGGTGATTCCCGTAGAAGAACGCAGCCATTATATGACTGCTCTCGAATCAGCAAGCGCCAACCACGACATCGCGCCATTTACAACCTTTCTAAGCAACCTTGTTGTCGCAACGATGAAACACGAACAGGCATAGACATAAGTACCCCCAACTAGAAGAAAAGGTGGCTTATATGGCTTTAACAGACACAAAAGTAAAAAGCGCGAATGTCCCAGAAGGAAAAAAGCAGGCCAAGATTGCTAATGCTGGGGGGGTTATATTTTTGGTTACGGGCTCAGGTGCGATGCACACTTCCAATGATGCCCTATGTCTTTGTGCGGCATGTGATTTTCAGCAGTTCTTGACTGAAATTTTACCATATACGCCGTTTGCATCGGTGGACGCGATGTGCGCTGAAGCGCATCGCTTTCATTGCTCGGTGTGTGGGGCTAAAGACATTGGTATCAAGGAAGTGGATGCGGTTGCTTAACGCTCAACTGCGTTGATGGGCAATCCTTTGGATGGCGCGAAAGCGGCGCCAGCTAGTGAGGTTAAGGTATTTGTAGCACAGCAGGCAGCCAGCATCGAAGGCGAAGTAGACCACGCCGATGCCGCTGGGCGGATTGGCGCTAGGCACCCATGAAAGTTCACCAAACCAGATGCTTGGCCAATGCCAGCATTGGTAATATGTGCCGACAAGCTCTAAGTAGACGACCATAAAAAACATCAACGAAAAGAAGATTTTTGTTTCCGGGCGGCGGTGAAACAGAACGAGGATAACCAGCATACAAACAAAGCCGAACACATCATTGGCAAAGATTAACCACAGCGTGGCATAGATGATGATGATGGGATAAAGCGTAGATATGATGCGCTTTTGATGTTTACGCACCCAACGTTCTTTGGTCATGTAATACACGGCGGCGTAAACTAGCGCATGGCCAAAGGGCACATACAAGGGTACGTTTTCTAGGCGGTAGGTGTACATACCGAGGCCTAAAGCAAACACCACTTCGCCACCATAGGAAATCACCACCCCCAGCAGCATGAGTTTCTTAGAAACAGGGCTAACTGAGCTGAATACATAAGCGAACACCAGCATAACAAAGGCATTGGTGAGTAATTGATTGCTGGCAAACAACGCGCCTACATAGGCGCTATCAAGAAATAGTCCAAACCCGAGGGTAAATAGCACGGGGCCATAGATATGCGCGAATTTCAGATGCATTTAGGCAAGGCGCTTGAATTCAACAACCGACCATTCTTCTTTGTTTTGTGTGCTGTGATGGCGTAAGCCTTGCGCTTCATAAGCTTGTATGATGCCATCGACTTGGGTGGTCAATAAACCTGATAAAATCAAATTACTGGCGACTGCTTTGGATAAGGGCTCTGCCATTTCTAATAAGGGGCCAGCAAGGATGTTGGCAACCACCAATTCAAATTGGCGTGCTGGCGGCGTATCGCCCAAGGTGGCGGTGAGCTTCACACCATTCACCTCAGCATTTTCAGCGCTGGCTGAGACAGAAAGCGGATCAAAATCCACGGCATGAATATCCAAAGCGCCAAGCTTGCCTGCGGCAATGGCCAACAGACCTGAGCCTGAGCCCATGTCCAATAAGCTGGTTGGTGCTTGGTTGGCGCAATAATGCTCAATGGCTTCTAAGCATAAAAAAGTGGTGGGGTGGGTGCCTGTGCCAAAGGCCATGCCAGGCTCTAAAATGATGTCCACTTCGCGCTCAGGGATAGCTTCGCAAAACGATGGGCGCACGCACAAGGTTTTGCCCACGGGCATAGCCACCCAATTTTTTTGCCAAGCTGTGGCCCAATCATCGTTGAGCACTTCTATGCTCCATTGCTCAGGGGCCGGGTTGAGTGTTGCCACGGCAGCTTGCAGCTGCGTCATTTGTGCCTTCTCATCGGCGGCCACATCAAACCAAGCAATACGCACTTCAGCACCTGTATCAATGTCGGTTTCTTCGGCGCAGCCAATAGCTTGCAGGCCCTCAGCCATGGCGAGAAATGCTTCTTCATCCAGCAAATCACCATCAACTTTTAATTCAATACATGTAACATTTTGCATAGTCGCCTATCCTTCATCATAGTAACGCAGTTTCATTTGGGGGTTGCCTTGTTTCATCCAACATCATTTCAAATGCGATTGATTCAAAATGAGCGGTTAACCGACCTCTCTGTCGATGAGGTGGTTTCAAAATTAACCTTTATCGCCTTGCCGCATCAAACGCTTCCCGATTTTCAAACAGGTCAATGCGTGCGTTTGCATATTCCCGCTGTTCCTGAGCTACAATCCGGTTATTTCGCAATTGCATCCAGCCCGCATGATAACTCAACTTATGAGTTTGTAATTAAAGCAGTGAACGATTTGTCTACAGCCCTAACGCAAATGGTTGCTGGCGACGAAGTTGAGGCTGAAGGGCCTATGGGCAAAGGCTTTAATTTGACTGAACAAAAGGGAAAAAATCTTATTCTCATGGGTGTGGGCACAGGCATTGCGCCGCTGCGTAGTGTGTGGTTAGACATCATCAAAAACCGTAGTGATTTTGGCCATGTCACCATTTACGCTGGCTTTTTAAGCGCCATGCATCATTTGCTTACCGATGAGCTGCAAAGCTTGGACGAACATGACATTCAGGTGAGTGTTTCGCTCACCACGGGTCACGATGATTGGAAAGGTCCTGTGGGTTTTGTGCAACATGCCTTGGAAGATGATGCACCTTCACCTGAGAACACTGTGGCCTGCCTCGCGGGTATGAATGTGATGGTGGATGCCTGCACCGATAGCTTGTTTAAACTGGGCTTTTCGCAAGAACAAATCTTGCTGAATTTTTAATTTTTTTGACTGATATCTCAAACATAGAACTGCCACTGCTGGCGCTGGATGTGGGCGGCAAGCGTATTGGTGTTGCCGTCTCCGATAAATTTGGTTTTTCTTGTCGCGGGGTTACCTGCCTGTTTCGCAATGATAAAGGTTGGCCAACGCAGGTGCGAAAACTTATCAATGAGTATGGCAGCCGCGCTGTGGTGATTGGTTTGCCGTTGAATATGGATGGCAGCGAAGGTTCACAAGCCTTGGATTGCAGGGCTGCAGCTAAGGATTTGGCAGCGGCGATAAGCCTGCCCATCGTCTTTCAAGATGAGCGCCTCTCGACATGGACAGCCAAAGAGCGATTATTCGCCCAGGGCTTAAATGAGAAAAAAATGCGAGCAAAATTGGATCAAACTGCAGCTGCAGTTTTCCTTGAAGATTTTATTGCTGCCCACCCCGAATTGATGGAGAAAAAACATGCCTGAACCTTTATTTGGACTGAAACATTTATTCGGTATTGGTGATTTAAACCGCGATCAAATCACGTCTTTGGTCAATCTTGGTGAAGACTTTATCGACATCAACGAACGCGATTTAAAAAAGGCGCCCACCCTACGCGGAAGAACCATCATCAACTTGTTTTTTGAAAACTCCACCCGTACCCGCACCAGCTTTGAAATTGCGGGCAAACGTTTATCAGCTGATGTGATCAATATTTCAGCATCCACTTCAGCCACATCCAAGGGCGAAACCCTGCTGGATACGGCGCAAACGCTTGCTGCCATGCAGCCGCATGTGTTGGTGATTCGCCATTCCATAGCGGGCACTTGCGAATTCTTGGCCGAATATTTGGACGAAACCAAGCTGATCAATGCTGGCGATGGTGCCCATGAACACCCCACTCAGATTTTAACAGATTTGCTCACGCTCAAACGCAGCATTGGTGATATCACGGGCAAAACTATGACCATCGTTGGCGATATTTCTCATTCGCGCGTGGCGCGCTCACACCTTCTCGCGGCAAAAATTATGGGTTACAAGGTTCGCCTTGTCGCGCCCAAAACATTGTTGCCATCGTTTGTTGAACGTTACGGCTGTGAAGTGTTTTATGATTTTGATGCTGCACTCGAGGGTACGGATATTTTGTACATGTTGCGCGTACAAAGTGAGCGCCTCACGGAAAGCTCATGTTTCCCTTCCATTCGCGAATACCATGAGGCTTATGGCCTGAACATGAAACGTCTTCGCGCCGCTGGTGATCATTGTATGGTCATGCATCCTGGGCCGATGAATCGGGGTGTGGAAATTGCCACCGATGTGGCTGATTCGATGAAGAGCCTTATTTTACAACAAGTAGAGCATGGCGTGGCTGTGCGCATGGCGGCGCTCACTGCACTTTGTGGTGGGGCAACAAAAGAATGAAACATATCAACGTAGTGTCTGAACAAGGTGGTTTAAGCGTATGACAGATTTGCTAATTAAAAATGGCCGCGTGATTGATCCTGCCCATGACATTGATGCTGTGTGTGATGTGTGGATAGCCGATGGCCGCATTGAAGGAGTGGGTAGTTTTTCTGGTGTTGCCGCGCAAAGCATTGATGCTTGGGGATTAATTGTTTGCCCAGGTCTGATTGATATGCATGTGCATTTGCGCGAGCCAGGCCAAGAGTGGAAAGAAGATATTGAATCGGGTTCACAATCGGCAGTGGCGGGCGGCATTACAACCATTTGCACTATGCCCAACACCCAACCGCGCATTGACCATGCCGGTATTGTCTTGCAGGTGATTGTCAGAGCCAAAGAAGTAGGGCTTTGTAATTTGCGCCCAGTTGGCGCTGTTACCCGTAATTTGGATGGTAAAGAATTAACCGAAATGCGCGAATTATCGCGAGCTGGTGCGGTGGCATTTTCTGATGATGGTCGCCCTGTCTGGCATTCGGGTGTGATGCGTAAGGCATTGGAGTATTCAGCAAGTTTTGGTTATCTGATTATTCAGCATGCTGAGGATTTGCAGCTGACCAAAGGCGGTGCGGTTAACGAAGGTTGGGTGTCTACTCAGCTCGGCGTAGCTGGCATGCCTGTGGAAGGCGAAGATAGTATGATTGCGCGCGATATTATGCTTACCCGCCGCGCTAAAGCGCGTTATCACGTGGCGCATATCTCTTCCAAAGGTGCTGTTGAGCAAGTGCGCTTGGCCAAAAGAGAAGGGCTGCAGGTGACCACCGAAGCTGCGCCGCACCATTTTGCTTTGACTGAAGATGAGGTATTGCACTTTAACGTCGATGCCAAGATGAGTCCGCCGCTGCGTACCGAAGAAGACAGGTTGGCTGTGATTGAAGGCTTGCGTGATGGCACCATTGAAGTGATCGCCACCGATCATGCGCCACATCATGAAGATGATAAGCGTTGTGGTTTGTCTTGTGCAGCGTTTGGTATTGTGGGTCTTGAGACCATGTTGCCCGTGTCGCTTGATTTGGTGCGCGCTGGTATTTTAACCATGCCGGATATGATTGCGAAAATGACCAGTAATCCTGCGAAACTGCTGAATCTACCTGAGGGTAAGCTTAGCATCGGTAATGCGGCTGATATCTGTATTTTTGATGCGGATAAGACTTGGGTGTTGGACAAAGAGAAAATGTTTACCAAGGGGCGGAATACGCCTTGGCATGGTCGGACGATGACTGGGCAAGTTCGCTTTACGATCAAAGATGGACGCGTGGTGTTTGAAAACGCTTAAGACCTGAATCACTTTCTAACATGAATCATCTGTTCATTTTTGGGCAGCCAAAAACGAACCAAAAAGCTGCCCTTAAACAGCTGCGTACTTCCTTCACTTACAGCCATAAAAAGGGCGCGTGATACTGCGCTTTTCCTTTTTATGCCTGACGTTCCGGCGCAGCTGTAACAAGGGAGGAGTTCCCTTCTCTTTTATTCTATTGATTCCAAGAAAACAAAAAAACTTCGCGTAACTTTGCGTTCTCTGCGGTGAAAGAACTCTGAAGCTGCTGGGTGCCGAAGAAGGATGCGGTGGTGTTAAACCAGGCTGACGCCTAGGCGGTGTAGGCTTTGGATGAGGAAGATGTCTAAGAAGTAAATCACCATCAGGGCAATGATGGGTGAGAAGTCAATGCCGCTGAAGTAGGGCACGCGGCGGCGGATGGGGTAGAGGATTGGCTCGGAGAGCTGATTGATGATACGCACAATCGGATTGTACGGATCTGGGCTAACCCATGATAAAATGGCTCTGGCGATAATTACAATCATGGCGATGTTCAAAACAATGCCGCCCACGCCGGCCAGGGCCTGCAGAAAATAACCCACGATAAACATTAGCCCAATTCCTTGCTGCGTTTGGCAGCAGCTTGTACGGCCTTGCGCACTGCTAAAGGCAAGTCACATTCGTACATCATATCAATGGCAGCTTGGGTGGTGCCACCTGGGCTGGTAACCTGGCTGCGCAATACGCTGGCTTCGCGGCCGCTCTCAGCAAGCATGCGGCCTGCACCCATTGCTGTTTGGTTGGCCAGTTGCACTGCCAGTGCTTTGGGTAGACCAAGGGTGACGCCTGCCGCAGTGAGCGTTTCTGCAAGCAAGAAAAAGTACGCAGGACCGCTGCCAGATACGGCAGTCACAGCATGCAATAGGCGCTCTTCATTCACCCAGGCGGTAGCGCCTGAAGCTGCCAAAATATATTCGGCTCGATCTTGGTGCTCCTGCGAGGCCTGGCTGAAAAGCACGGACATGCCTGCGCCAAGCAAAGCGGGTGTATTGGGCATCACGCGTACAAAGTTTAAGTTGGGGCGCTTGGCAGCTTGCTTCATTTTATCAATACCCACGCCAGCGGCGATGCTGACCACTGTTGCGTCTTCAGGAATGCTGGTGCCCATATGCGCCAACACATCGTGCATGGTTTGTGGTTTGACCGCCAGCACAATGACATCGGCTTCTTTTACAGCTGCGATATTATCGTTGGTGGTGTTTACTTTGTACGCGGAAGCAAGGGTTTCTAAGCGTGGTACGGATACATCACTTACTGTAATTTGCGAGCCATGATGACCAGCATTGATCAGGCCTGAGACC
>Ga0100402_1004789_pt1 | contig 14152 bp, 12 predicted proteins | sample CryGeyme20150102_FD_80419 | JGI IMG/M metagenome (GOLD analysis project Ga0100402, IMG submission 80419) | Groundwater microbial communities from Crystal Geyser aquifers in Utah, USA - Crystal Geyser metaG 2015-0102 | ecosystem: Environmental > Aquatic > Deep subsurface > Groundwater | place...
ATGCCAAATGAAAAATTAAGTTGATCTCGATGAAGCTAGTGTATCAAATAAGGAAGGCTTGATTTTTATGAATAATGTCATACAAAAAAAAGTACGTGTTTTATTGGGTTTTTGTTTATTTTATATACTAAATATCACGAGAGCAAACTGAACCATCTTCAAGAACTATACTTAATTAATATTTGCCATTAATCAAGACGAAAACAACACAGAACCTAAAGGTAGCAAATACCCCTCCAACACCTAATGAGTCAAAATGAATCGATTTACTTGGGTATTGAACCCAATCATACAGATAACAAAATTAGAGATGAAGGATGCAAATATAAATCGAAATGTAACTGGAATTCCATTTCGATAGTCTACCTGAGTATGCTTGAGAATAGTACACTTGAATCAGATGACATAGAAAGGTTGTTAATGGATGTTCATAGGTGGATATATGAGGTTGAGAGGATTGCCCTTGGGATTTAAGTAGCATCCTGAATCAAACTATCCAGGTTAAATGAATGTAAATTATTCGAATGTTTCGATAATATTATGATAATCATGAATATTCATAAATCAGGGTCTTTACGCATGAGTGTCTTGACTGGTATTCTTCGATCTTATCGATATTTTTCCAGTATGTAGCTTTCAAAGACTGAGTATAAATTTCTCCTATCAATGATCTCTTTGCGATACTTACTGTCTAAATATTTCATAATCTCTTCGATGATCTTCACAAATTCATTTTTCGAGTCTAGATCTCTGATTTCTAGTTATTTTAGAAGTTCAGCCTCCATTTCCTGTATATTTTACTTGATCTGCACGTATATCTATTCAGAATGGAGTTCTCCCTTTTCTCTTCGGGTTTTGCACATATGAAAATATGCTTCAATAACAGAGAGCAACTTGACATCCTTCTATTCAACCGTATTTTTACGGAAGTAGGCTTTGAGAGCCTTTCTACCCAGATCATCTAAAGGGACCACACGTTAATGGTCTTTGAGATTTGTACATTTGTTGATATAGTTGCTGACTTTATTCTTCAAGATTTTTTTCATTTTTTCTTCCATTTCGTTCATGTATATCTGAGAGTTGCGAATTTTGATGGCTTCTGTGATGGCAATCAACCTATAATGAATCAAGGTTTACCAGGAGTGGTATTGAACTTAGTGCAGTTGAACTTGTCACTCACTGAAAATATACACTTCTTTTCATTAATGATCTACACTTTGGAGTTTTCTAGAGGCAGAAAGGATACTTTTTTTTTCTAACTTATGTCAAAACTACCTATCTACTTGGATCGATAAAAAGTAAGGTAGTCATGGTGCAGCTTAATATGACAATCCTCAAAGCCATTCCTCAAATCTCTGTATTTAGCTAGAGTTCCTGAATGAATAAACCTCATGTTTTCGACAAGGGGTATATTAGAGCTTATTTTAGGAACCCTACTGCGCTATGAGCCATTTCCAATTACAAGATAGCATCTGCAGTCCTCACTGGGAGGTACCAAACATTCACTCAGCCGTTCGTAAGGATTGAGTTTGCGCTTGAGAAGGATTTGCCCTATCTTTTTGTTAAAAATAAGCAGGTACAAATATTGGTCATACTCGAAATTTTGACCTCTCTCGTATTATTGGACAGTTTGGTCCTTCGGTAGCTCTGCTCCTCGTCTAAGTTCGGCGTCAATGTATACCATAATACTATTATTCTTTTCTTTAGTGACGTTGCAGTTGCTGCTGAATAGTTTTTTGAGGAAGCTCATACTTTTTGATATAATACAAACATTCAAACTTATGTTATATGTTAATGATAACCTAAGTCAGTCTATTAATCAAAAGACCTCATTCGGAGTGTGACACTTATTCTTTAATTTAATTACTTTTTTCTGATGACAAACGTTTAAATAACGACGCATAAACATAAACAATCTTATAAACGACCTTTATTTTCTAGATTTATTTGAATTACTAAATGCGACTATCATCCTCCGATATAGTCCAAAATCTAGGCTTTCTATGGAGCTCCTGCAGAAGTATTTGTACTATCAATATAGTCAGTGATATTTCAGTGTGTCATGGACTGATGCATCATGGTCCAGCTCATTGCTTCCAGCATTTTATCATCAAGTTGATCACAACAGGTAAAGTTGCCAGCAAATATTATCTCCCATTTCACCTCATTCCTTTGATAATTAGGCTTAAAAGTTGCAAAAACATCAAGAACGCGTTTAAGTAAATCTAAAAGTTCTTTTACGACTATGGCCTATCAATAGCATTCATGGCCTTCTTGGTGGGACTGCTTCGATTAGGATTGTGCATCGGAAATATACCTAAAGTTGCTCCTCTGATATCAAACAGTACTTTTAAGTCGAGTTAGAGCCTGCATTGTTTCGAATTTTTGGATTGCTGTCGGCGACTAGTATATTATTCGAAGCAAGAGGGAGAAGAACTTAGATCGCATACTACGTATCTGCCAAGGCTATGATGGCTCTCTATGTTTTCTTCAAGCGCAATTTAGGATGGTCGGGTGGCAACGAAGGCGTCATATTGCACATAGCCATGATGAGTGTCCTCAACTATGTGTACAACCATCGCCCATAAATTCTAAAATTCAGAAAAATGTTCGAATATGTCATTGGAGAGGAATGATAATCTACATCTAATTTATTTTTCATAAAACTTATCCTGAAGTTATGATATCTACATTTTACCACTTAATTTTAATATTTTCGGATGATTATTATCTTATCAGGCATTTATGCCTCAATGTCACACAATATTATCATAATTGAACTTTTATTGTGATTTAATTAGGAGAGTTTAAACAGTGATTCTTGATATCTCATCTTTCTTTATTAATAAATAAACTAGCTTTAGTATAACTCTAAAGTAAAGACCAATAAATGTCTAAAGTTGCCTTTAACTATCTCTTTCTTGTATTTTGATTGTTGTTTTATTCATTTAATCAAATAATAGGTTTCATCATTTCGGTCAGAGGATGTATTCACAGGACAATTTTATAAGTGGTAAAGCTCATATAATTCTTCATCATTAGAAACTCTAACTCTTAGAATACCTTAGAAGTAAATTAAAAAACCAAATGAGTGAGGACTGCCATTTTCTCTACCAACTGCCAGAGTGCTCGATCTGCCTATTCGACATGAGTTCAAATCTAATAACACTTGAGTGCGGACACTGCTTCCACAAATCATGCATGAATAATCACATCGCAAATGTAAAGAATAAATGCCCAATCTGCAGAGAAAACTTCCTCACCATGATCGACCTATATTACTAACCAAGTCATATCAAAAATACATGTGAACACATCAACCAAGAGCTGATAAAATTTACTCAAAGATACCGAGAGCTTGAGAAAGAAGTCGAAAATATCATGGCTTAGAAGGACAGGTTAGGCAGTAAGCTCCAGAACACACAAAAATAGCGATTTATGATATGGAAAAAATTGATGGCCACACAAAAATATGCTGATTACGCATCTAACTAACTGGGTTCTCTTGAACTCAAGTTAAGAGTATTGAAGGATGAGAATATAGCATTGCAACAAGCTCTACATACTTTCTAAAATCAAATAGTGTATTTTGAACAGCAACATTCCTGGAGATAAAGCTAATAAAGAGGACTTTAGACAAGCTTTACCACGGATAAGCATATTGGAGAGCCAACTTAAGGAAGCCTTATTGACAAGTTGTTATCAGAACTGGCTGAAGAGCATGAAAAATCAGTATGGGATACCTTTGCAGAATGATAGTATGGGTCATTGAAACAATCTTTATAAATTATAATATATGATGATATTTTTCTGGCTTGATGAAGCTCTGAGCTGTTAGAGACCATATCTGACTTTTTTATATATAACTTACTGTTTTGACAAATTCTGATGTAATATTCAACAGTCGTTAGGATGATAAAGTTCTATTTGTAGTACTTAAACAAAACAACTATCACATTTCACTGCCCAAAAGGGGTAAAAATACAGGGTAATAATGGCCATATTCATTGATGTACCAGTATGCCATGAAATATTGATGAGTCCAAGCCTGCTGGTATGTTTGCTACATTTCCTATTATTCACCCGGGTTGCTAAGATGTTCTACCGCTTATTCAGATATATTTTGATCTGAAGATTCGATAGGCGAGCTTAGCTGACGTTTCTTTAGCGTTAGTTTTCCTGTATGCCTGTATTTGTGGATGATTCCCTTGGCGGTCGCATATTTCATGGAAAACTGCTTCCGTGCTCTATTGATTGGAATACGGTCATTGAGCACTAAATTGACGAGTCTTTGCTTGGTCTATGTTAATGATATATCTACTTCAATGGAAATCCTTTATCTTTGTATGAGTCCAGGCATAGTTGAGGTTCTTTGAGTTTTTAAATATAATAAGAGTAGAATATTAGGAATTCCTTTTTAAGCTGAATGTATGAACTCAGATGAGCTCAGATGATCTTTTACGTTGCAATTAAGTAACATGATCATTATTGATCAAACTCTGTTTGCCCTAAATCTATCAGTCTTTAAGTTTTTTACTTTCTTGTTTTGTAAAATTACTTTTCCATCTCTGAGATGGTTTAACTGTACTAAAGTTGAAGAATGTCCCTTGTTTTCCAAATATATCACAAAATCTCTCGAATATATTTGTTACCCTTTATCTCATTCTTTTCGTTGTTATACTTTTAAAAGGCTTGGAAAAGGGTCTTCTTAAAATTATTTGAGCAAAAATACTCTTCAATAACCTTTCACTAGTCTTACAGGAGCAATTTTCATGAATTAAAGTTTTGTAGTATTGAATTTTCGAAAAAATGAAACAGTTATCCTTCTTTTCTAAATAGAAAAAGAAATAAAGAAGTTTATCTATTCACAACTGCTGTTAGTTAATCAAATGATCAAACAATTAATTTTTCTCATGCTCAAACCATATATATATAAGTTCTTTATCTGAGTTAGACGAACTTTTCTTCAAAATAGATCTGCTCAGGATTATGTTACCATTAAAAAACAGGTGATTGATATCTATATCCCTCCTTTGAAGGGTGAGATCAATTTGTTTTTATCAATGTTGAACAAATGTATCCCTAGTTGATCCAAATCTATCCAAAAAAGTTGTTCAAGATATGCAAAAGGCAAGAAGTGATAGTTGAGACAATCACGAGCCTTATTATCAATTTTTTACATGTTGTAAATGTATATATGTGATGGCTTCTCTTCACTATGTTTTTTTTTTAAACTGTATTTGAGGTAATCTAATGAAAAAAAATGAATAAACACTCAAGTCAATAAAATCATAGAATCATGATAAATAAGGCAGTTTTTAGTATGTTCTTATATTGATTTATACAAATAAATACAAATAATGTTGGTTGAGTCTCATGATTGAAACAAGGCAAATAATAGGCATACGATTGATAGTTTGAAAGGAACAAAAAATTGAGCTTAATTTTATGATATTGGGTAGAAATAGGTTGTTTATCATGCAACTGATACATCTTTGATCAAGGTGGATTGCCTTAATTTCATTCGAGCATATCTGGATTATTTGATTGCTTTTCAGTGCTCTAGCTTCTTCTTCGAATAACCGACGACCATTCGGTCATTAGGGCGTATCTGCGATTCATTTAATTACTTAGAATTTAGATAATAATACTTCTTGATGATCTCAACTGATCTTGAAGTGATTTATTCATCTTCGTCATAGATCTCTTTGATCAAGTTTTATCTATCTTTTGAGGTTCTTATTTTAAGCAGTTAACCTTTAGTTCTATCAGGAGGGACACTCATTCTCAAACTGAGGCTATTCTTTATTGTATTTCCTTTTCAGCAATTCAAACTTCAAACATGTATTTTATCCAATCAATAATGTTTTTCTCTATTCATTTATCAAGTTTGCTCATCAATTAAACAAGTTACTCTTGATTTACTTTTTTTTTTTGTTAGAAGTTTGTTTGCATCTCTTGTTTTTCCTTTTGAGTTCCTCCAACATGAATCCTTTCTGCTTAGTTATGACTGAAAAGTGCCTGTCTTGCTTAACAACCTTTTGTGTTGTTTCTTTGATGCAAGTCTTACTCTAATGCTTGGACGAACTGTTCCTCTTGATATTATCTCAATCGGTCTAGCTATTGGAAAATCCAAATATTTTATTCTTTTAGATGTTTGTATCTGTTAACTCTTTGAAATGTTTAGCCTACGTCGTAGAATATTTTGGAACATTTGTCAAATATCCTCCAACAACAAATTGGACATTTTCTTTCTTTAAGCTAAAAGAAGCAACAATAATGAAAGTGATGCCCATAATCAAGGCTGGCTATGTCGTGATTTAAATCATTGAGGATAATTGAGCATGAAGGAATGATCTTAGCGACTGTCTGTATTGTGAATGTTCATTTAAAGCTTGTCACGAGACCTATAGCTATGGCAATGGCTATGTCAAATGCTTGATAAGAATATTCTCCACATGGCTGGATTTATTAATAAATAAATTCTCCTCTCATATTTGTTTACAATCTATTGAGATTATTAGCATTTATAGTAAATTCTTTTATAACACCGTCATAATGCAGGTATTGAAGGATGTGGGTAAGAAGGTCAAAAACATCATTGATCATTCCCTCAAGCGATAAAAATCAGAAGAAGGAGATCGAAAACTCAATAGGAAGGCTCGGAAGAGAAAGTAGAAGGAAATGTAAATATAAGCTGACATGAAAGGTATTGAAGAGAACATTAAATTCACAGTTTTAGCCAGATAAAACCCTTTTGCTCAGTTTATGGAATCTAGTTCTGACTCTGAATAGGTCTAGATCGTTCCTAAAAATTACAAGCTGGGAAAATAAATGCCAAAAAGGGAAGAAATTGTTGAGAGAATGGCTCCAATATAGATCAAATACTATTAAGAGTAACCAAAGAGGTAGGATAATGACAAGAAAAAGAAGAAAGGCGATAAGTCATATTTTGACAAAAGGGAAATCAAAAAGGAATAAAAGTACTAATAAGTTCATAAATCTAAAAAAAGCATGACAAAAGAAGAAAAATATAGGCTCAGATAAGAGAAGAAATAGCTCAGAGAGATAGGAATATTGTAAAGAGCTTCATAGATAAAAAAAAACAAAGAGTAAAAATTCCAAGCTTAATTTTTAAGACTCAAAGAGTAAGATGAAGTTCGAAGAAATAAAAAATAATTGAAATAGTTAGAAAAGAAATAAAAAATTGCAAAGAGATAGTAGAATCAACTCAAATAGTATAAAAAAAGATAGGCGAATAAATCATTATTCTCAGAAATTATCCCTGCTGATTAACCTTAAGTTAATGAAGTTGGCAAAGTTGAGTGTGAAGTCAAAAAAGAAAAATAGGTTCCTGAGTACTTACTCTGTCCCATCACATATAGTAAATGCCAGTTTATTTAGCCCTTATGACTTCTCCTATGATTTTGGCATCCTGCGGTCACACTTTTGAGGAAAAAACCATTCGATAGTGGCTACTGAAGCAGAGCAAGTGTCCTCTCTGCAACAAGGAAACACAGGTTTCTCTGTTGGTCAAAAATTTCGCATTAGCAGAGGTATGTTCCAACTACAAGTGATATAAAAGTGCTATCAAATTGATTCATATCATAGATGTGGGATTTCCTCTTAAACTTTTGTTCTGTATGCTAGACTTCGGGACAGTTGTAAATGCTTGTAAAAAATTATTGAACCTATTGACATCTCAAAACTATATTTTATACTTACAACTTCAATAAATGTTTGGAGAAAGCTGTTTGTTAGGCAAAAACAAACAGAGCAATGAGGCAACAATAAGATGCTAGTATTGTCAGAAAAATATAATCGCCGGCAATTTTTAACTTCATGAAGCTAGATGCGGGCTACTAAACAAAATGATATAACCCCCGTCAAAAGAGCTATTTGACAAAAGGTCGAACAAATAAATCATACTACCACCTAGGCCAAAAAATAGAGCAGCATCTTTTAGAGAGTAGCCTGAGTAAAAAATCTAATAAATACAAAATCAAGAGTATCCAGGCAAAGGGGCTTACTTTAAAGGGGAGAGTAAATAATAAGTTCATTAATACATGTATATCGACCGAGTGCGCGAAGTATTTTTGAGGTACAGCTTTAATGGTAACTCTCACATGAACCAGCAATATTTCTACAACTTCCTCTCACAATTCTCACCCGGACAAACCTACGATAGGAGTGTTGCTGATGAGTTATGGAACGAAGCCTCCAACGGGTCACAATTTATCTAAGTCAATAGCTTTTGCCAGACTATTAGCCGTGGCATAAATATTCTGCAAGTCAGAATCGACAAAATCAACGATGAGATCAGGTTGTTGGAGAAGGAAAAATTACAAGCCTAGAACTCAGTTAATGGGAGCAATCGCTCTCTTGCCAGCAAAATATAAAGTGATATTTTTACACTCCATCAGGACAGATAATAGTCTGAGAAATAATTGAGATTGCTTACCTTACCCTTTGGCATTAACCTCATGCGCAGAAACAGTCAATTTTAGAGGAGGGAGCATAATCGAGGAAAATAAATCTCCTATGAACGTCAAAACTCTTTTCAGCATGTAAAAGCTCCTTTAGTTGATAACAGAATCAACTAGTAAGAGAAAATTCCTTCATTTTTGTGGATACATGCAAACTCTAGCCGAACTTGACTCCCACCCTAAATACTGCTCTCATAAGACGAATCAGAACTACTATTCCACTAAAAACTAGCCTAAAATTCCACCAAAATAATATGTAGCCCCAACTAACTACGAGGCTTTTATTCAAGCAGCTAAAAATAATCTCAATGGAAATGGATTCAAAAGCACTAAAAGGTAACAAAAAAACAATCGAAAGCCCAATGAGCAAGAAAAAAACCCGAATATTCGTAACAATATGGAAAAATAGATTCCTGCTTATCTCTTATGTCCCATCACATACAGTAATGACTTTCTAAATTAGATCTGATGACCTCTCCAATGATTTTGTCTTCATGTGGCCACACTTTTGAATAAGTCAAGATCAAAGAATGGCTGTTGAAGCAAAGGAAGCGCCCTCTTTGTAGCAAGGAAGCATCTCAGTAAATGCTCGTTAAAAATTTGGCTCTAGCATAGGCATGTGACAGTTACAGATGATTTTTGATTATTTTAAAGTAAATCAGTTCAGAGAAAAATGATCAACAAATAAACTTATTTAATCATGAACTTCCGATAGGGTTATTGGTGAAACTGGAGCTGGGAAAAGTACTTTGATCAACTATCTAGTTTGGAGATCATTTTATTGAAGCAACTGGAGAAACCGCTCTTTCTATTGGTCATGAATTCAAATCTAAAACTAAAGTTCCTGCTTTGGCTTTTGACAATGATGGAAATATTTATATTGACACTGCTGGGTTCAAAAAAAAGGTTTTAAAGCTGACATAGTCAATGGACTTTTGCTCAAAAGAGCACTCAATTCATTCATTCTGAAGAAGATCATCTTGATGATTGATGAAAAAACCTTGTCAGTGAATCGAGGTCAAAACCCCAAATCAAATTTATTGAAAATAATAAATGTCTTTGGGTCTGAACTTGACAATCTGATGATAGTCATATGAAAAGCTAGAACTTAGATCAAATACAAGGACATATTGCTTAAGATTGTATCAGATGACGATAGTTCAAATTATGATGAAAAATAATAATACTTTAAAGCACTTCTTGAACAAACACCAATCTTAGCATTCAGACAGGTCAGCTCTCAAGATTTTGATTAATCAATCAGTTCTATTTGGAGTTATAAAATGCACTAAGATAGATTAAAAATTCTTTCATAGCTTTAATTACTATCCTCTGCAAAAACTGATAAAATTGGACTTACCTATGAAGGCGAAAACGCTCTGAAGATCACATACCTGAAACATGAAATAAAAACTGCCATTAAGGCCAAACTAAAATAACTATTGAAATAGACAACAGCCAACTTGAATGATCTTGATATGACAACTCTGAAAAGACTCAATGAAAATTATCGCAAATGCAATGAGTTTAGTCAGCTAAATTCATATGAGCTTGCATAATGCTAAAAACCATCTGCAAAAGATTAAATACCTGAAGAATTTGCTTGCTTGATAGAAACAACACAAGAGACGGAAAATAAATTGCATTAAAAAATATCAGAGGATTTTGCACTTTTCGAACAAAATGTCAACTCATTTATGGCAATCTTCTAAGATATTTTTATCAGCTTGTCAGAAGACAACCTCCAGGTTCGAATCAACTTGAATATATATGAGGAAATTGATGAGTTTAGTGAATAGGTGTCTAGATTAATTGAAGCAAAGCTCAATGACAAAACAAAGGAATATTAGATCAAAAGGAAGGAAGAAGAAAACAGGCAGAAGGAAGCTGAAATAAGGAGAATGTCAGAATAAAGAAACAAAGAAAGAACATATTCAACATATTCTTCCAGAGATTACTAAACTTCATCATATCGAAGAAATTCTGGAGCAGGGGTTGTAGGAGCAACAGCAGGAGCAACAGCAGGAGCAGCGATTGGAGCTGTATTAGGTCCACCAGGAGCGGCTATTGGAGCACTAGTCGGTGTTCTTTTCGGAGGACTGTTTGGATGATTGTTCCTACCATCAACTTAGATTAAAAATCAATACAAATGAAATAACTATGTATATCATTTCAGGATTGAACTTATGTAGGATTATTCACCTGAACACAGACATAGGGATGTTTCTTTGTTTCTTTCGTAGCCAACCAGAATGTTTTATCAAGAATGAACGAGCAAGGTTGCTCAACATTCTGCAATCTGCATCTGGCAACTTGAATTGCAGCTCTACTCTCAACTTTAGCTCCAGATTCGTCTACTTTCAGTTTGATTGCTTCCATCATCATAGTGATAAAGCAGTCTTTTAAGGGATCATCATGAAAACCAGCTCCAATAAGCTCCTTGAATGATCTTGTAAGGTCAAAATCAATGATTGGCATCTCGAAGAAATCATTTTTTTTGGCACTTTTGCTTTTCCTCTTTTCCCATTCCATAATTCTTTGGATCACTTAATCAACAGTCAAATCATGAGCACTCTTAAGCAAATACAGCACATCGTTGGTCACTCTATCTGCTATGCTAATTAAAAAGTTATCGCTATTTTCATAGTAGTGCATTTTGATCTGTTTCTTCTGTGCTTCAGTTTGAGCATAAAATGAAGGAGTTGGCTTCCCATTGAAACGAAATGAAAAATCATTCCTTGAGCTGAATTTCTGCTTGAATGTAAATTCCTTAAACAAATAGGCATAAGCAATCAGATCTGATTTATTCATGTTGCAAACCAAGTCAGGAAAGGAGCATTTGGGAAATTTTTATTTAACTTCTTTGTTGATAGCAGCCAGAGTAAATGGACCAGTCCCGCATTTAACGTATATACTTTTATCTGAGATGTCGTCTTGATGGAAGCAGCTCTTATTGAAATTATCAGCTATTTTTTCAGCATTTTGTTTCTTTGTGTGGATGTGCAGTTCTTTGAGTCCGTTCTCTTTGGAGAGTTCTTGCCATGCGAGACACATAGTTCCACACCAAACGATGTTTCCTTCATTGGTCTCAAAGGCATTATACTTTTCAGCAATATCCTTCTACATTTTTTATCAATTATGACTCTTTCTCATGTCTTAGAATATAAAATAACCATAGATAACCAATTCTGATGCTCTTCATTGATATTAATAATGAAAGTCATAGTATTTGAATATTGATGAACGTAGGATCAGTAGCCTTCTTGACTTGTGGTTATCTCAGCTTCAGGGTATTTTAGTGATTGGCTGATCAATGATTTGGCAATATTGTGGTCAACACTACCATAAGACTGACTGTAGCCGTATATATGGCACTTCTTGCCTTTGTAGTTATGCTCGATTCTTCCACCTCCGGGACAGGTGAACTTGAATTGGCATCCATCTTTCTCAGCGTTGAATTTGCCTTGATCTGCGTTCTTGCTTGACACCTTAAAGCCTGCCTTCTAGATTTCCTTGATGAAATCTTTGAAATTTTCAGCATGATACTCTCTCTTATCACTACCTCTCACGAAGTTTATGGTAGAGTTTTACCCCTTGTAATTGACTTCAGCCTTGATGAGGATATATTTGAATATTCCTGAAGGTGAGATCTGGACGGCAGGTACTACACTGAGTCCACTTTGGTTTGCCTACATAATAAATAAGATATGATAATGATCAAAAGTAAGATAAAATTGTATAGTTGATATAAGTAACTATAATATTAACCTTTTAGGATCACTTTGTTTATGTTTGGAGCAAAATCGACCATTTTTGTTTATGAATAATAATCAAGAGCTGCTAAACATTGGTCTTATACTCTTAAAGTTGGGGGCATGATTTTTTGATGATAGATTAGTCATTAAGATATCAATAATCAGAATTATCCTTTTTCTTTACAGGGTTTTATCTGGTACTATCATACTTACATTTTTCTTTATCATCACTATTTTATATTTGAATCATTGTTCTTTCAGATCATAAGAGATGGAATGCTCAACCTCAATGTCACTATTTTTCGTCATCTAGTTTTATTTAGTAAGCGAGAGGAGTTTTGGGGATTGATAATTCTGAACAGAAAATTAAATCTGACGAAACCACAAAAATAGCTAATTATGAGATAGGGATTACATATTAACAATGAAGCATCAACAAATCTCATATCCTATATCATTTATTTTGTCAGCAATATGTTTTCATTTTTAACGGTACTTTAAGTTATCCACAATGATTCCAGAATATGACAAGGAAACAAGAAGTATTTAACGCCTTCAGTAGCTTTCCAGTGGCTGAAGAACTTTGTTTTTTGGTATGATCATGAAATTTAATACTTAGAGTTGATATAGGCAGATTTTCATGGCAACTCCATTTTATCAACCTTATAATCTGATTTTTTTCCAACCTGAAAAATGGAAATGGAACCTAGTACCACTGTTTCTGAGGAGAAAATACCTCTGATTAAAGATGGTTCTTTACTAGAGTTATAAAAATAGAATTAACTCTCAGTCGAAGCTTATCTCAATGAAGGGGCTCTCATGAAAAATGTTGTCGACCAGGATTGTATAGATGAGGAACCTGCCTAACTCACGGAACCTAGGATAACGCTAACAGAATCTGAGGTGACTATAATTGCCATCAAGAGAGTAGAATCTCCTTTTCATAACTTACACAAACACATCATCACTCTCCTAAGGAAAAAATGTAGATTTGCCCTCTAAACTTTTAAAAATGATCCCTATGGTCGAATCGCTTATGCACTGTGGCAAGTATTTGAGAAAATGAGGTCTAGTAGCAAGAAGGTTTTCAATATAATATTCGGGTATTCGAACACTATACACCTCAATTCAAATATTAACCTACTAGCTGGAGAATTCAAATAGTTCAGAAAGGTAAAAGAAAAATATGATCTATAGCAGCTACTTAAGGCTCAGGAGCTGTTAAGGTAGAAGGTATGCTCATAAATGCAAAATCTCTCTCGATAAGATATGCAACAAACTTGTCGGATGAAAAACATCGAAATGTTCTACGTCTATGTGTGCTGGTTTATGGAGCAGCTCAAGGAAGGTCAAATAAACCAAAGACTCACTAATAAGGAATTGATGGCTCTGCTTGACAGCCAAACTTTGGAACTAGCGTGAATGTAATGATCGAGTGTTTTTGTCTATGTTTTATATGACATATTTTATTGTTTGCCAGTTTTTTCTTCTTTTTCTTGATTTATCTTCTTGGTTTTTGCCATACATTCAGGCATCATTGATCCTCTTAAATGAAAATTTTAATAAGTAATTCATAAAGGAAATGCTCCTTTTATATTATTAATCAACAATTTAATCCTTTTGTTCCAGTCATTCTAAATGTTGACGGCTGGTCTTCAATTATAGAGTGTCCACTTTGAATGCCCATGCTGCTCTTCAGGTCTTTAAATTACTCTGGGTAGCCTAACTACAAGATAAAATATAGCTTTCCAAATTAAAAATTAGAACATCCCCAAAGCTCCAAGTAAAAATAAGTAAAAATGATCTCAATTTCTTTGCCTAAAAACAACTAATGAAAACAAACTCATTCTGTTGATGATACTTATTGATTGAACTGAGATAAGATAGACCTTTCTTTAAATCAGCACTGCC
>Ga0100402_1004800_pt1 | contig 14138 bp, 7 predicted proteins | sample CryGeyme20150102_FD_80419 | JGI IMG/M metagenome (GOLD analysis project Ga0100402, IMG submission 80419) | Groundwater microbial communities from Crystal Geyser aquifers in Utah, USA - Crystal Geyser metaG 2015-0102 | ecosystem: Environmental > Aquatic > Deep subsurface > Groundwater | place...
GGACTCAGGAGTTAGGTCTTACTCTATTAGGTCGTGTGCCTATGCCTACTTCCTATACACACCACTAGTCTAGTCATAATATTTACTCTAATATTCATGAGTCTCCACACTAGCTTTTTACGTAGGGTTTAAGTTTTTCAAAAAATAAAAACTTCCTCACTTTGTAATTATTTGTAGTTGGTGCCAGTGGCAATGAAATCTGTTGGTTCTCAATTATTATGCTCATGCTTGTCTCAAAGGAGCTGAACTAGATCGAGATAATTGAGAAGCAAAAGAAAGTAAAACAAGTACTGCCGTATCCCTATGACAACGCTTCTACACCCGCTGTGGCTTAGCAGTGGGCGTGGCAAAAAATTTGCATTATTATACCGATGAGCTGTGGTCCGCAGCTACATCCATGATATCTTCGAGCATGACTACTTGAAACTGCACGATCGTTGTTGCTCTCTTGATCATTTTCTTGCAAATCTCGTTGGTATAGCATTTGAGACCATTTATTTATGCTTAGGATCTGCATCCCAGGTTTCAACCTCGTACAAGCACACAGTCCTTTTGGATGGATTTTGCGAATGACAGGTATTATGGCATCAGTGGTATCTGTGTGTTCATTGGGAAGACTGTCGTTGGCAATAGAAATTCCAACAGAAGCTCGTTTGTACGGTTTCTGAACGGTGACAAAAAAAACTTTGGAGGTTCTCGACTAGGTTGCAATGTTGGCTCTGCCTGCTGCTGTATCACTAATACATTCATGTCTGACTTTGCAGTGGGCGCCGTTCCTTCGAACATTTTGACCGCCAGGATTGTGATATTTCCCACACAGGATCTCAAGACGTGCATAATATGTTCTGTTTTCGTGCAGCTGTCAGTACAATCAATATCGTTGACGAAGATAATACATAATACGCATGCCCTTTTTTAAATCCGTTCCTTTGAAAATGCTGGTAGGTCGGATCCATTCTACATTTGCACCACCCACCGCCATAATAGTCGCCAACGTCATCTTTCAGCCGTAGTCCCAATTCGGCATCTACAGTGGGCTTGTGCACTACAATTTCGGTCAACTGCATTTCTTCACTGAAAATAGGGTTATTATTGCACTGCGGGAGTGGTTGTGGTGGTAATGGTTGCTTAGGAAGACGATTGCTCTCGGCAAAGGGGGTGTAAGGTGTAAGAGGAAAACTCTGCTTCAAATTGGCTTGCAATACAAGTAGCACTTTGAGAGGCTTCCATGATGTCTGTCTCAAGCTCAAGTAAACTGGCTGTACTAGGCTTGGATAGCTACTATTTGAGAATGTGTCTCTCCTTCGCCGTGACAGATTACACGATAAGGCTTTTGGTGACTCGTCATAATTGGGTGCATTTTCTTTTTTTTATGGAGCTTTTGGAAAAATCGACACAAGTCTGCACCCACAAGTTTTATTGATGCAGCAAGGAACTAGGGAAGCTTGCTAAGCCTTTAGACTTTTTGTTTCAACACAATCCTTTTTCTGGTTAAGTTTGTTAGATAACCTAAAGGCAATTAATTGTGCAAATAAAATAATTGTCTTCTACAAGGTGGTAGTTCTACATCCTGGACGCGAAGACAGAAATCGATCTTGGTTGCTGTTTTTGGTACTTAGTAGTAGTAGTCATTGCGGTCTACCAGTAGACCCTACCATACTACAGTAGGCACATTGCGTTCTATTTCGTCTACGTACAATAATTGCACGTCATGATACCCTAACCCTATCCCGAATATTGCTATTCACGAAATTCAACGGTTTTTCAGATTGGAACACAAGAAATTCACCACAAGAAGTCGAACAGTATTCGCCACATTTTGTCCAACTCGACCCATACAGCATGAACTTTCCATCCGTCGATATAGAGGAGAGCGAGGAAATTGCGATGTTCTCGTCCGATGAGGAGGAGGACCAGGGCGAGAAAGATCCTCTTTGGGGTAAACAGGTTCATACAAGTTTCAGCAACATCGCAAGCGGTCCAGCCGTTTTTCTGGATCCTTACAACATTTTTCAATCCACCAGCACAGCCACAAAGAGTGACCAAGAAAAGCAAGATGCGTCCTACGCAGCGTCGTTGCACATGGAGGAAGAGCGAGAACGGAACAAACGACAAGAGAGTGAGCGAAAAATGATGCTTCAAAGCCCACAAGGTCGCGCTGTATTACTCGTTGAAACGGTCATTCGTTTGATGGAACCTTTAGTCTCGTCCAAGATCATGCCCGTTGGAAAGGACAATGCCGTGTATTTAGCGGAAAAGATGATATTGCTCCAGGACGAATACAAGAAACAAGGACGACCAACGCACGTTTCCATATGCTACCACTACACCGGAACTGAAAACATGGATGCAATCCGATGCGATGGTCTTTTGACTGTCGACGATCGCGTCGGTAAAAAGAGTGAAATTATTCGCCATGGAGCGTACTTTGGCGACGGAATTTACACAGCCAACAACCCGGAGGCATTCACGCGGTATGGAGATATTGGATTGATCGTGGCCGTTCTCAAGGGAAACGAACAAGATTTGGGAACGAACCCAAAGTCGCAGCTTATCGACGGCGGTACTAACACTATTCTTGGCAACAAACATGGCAGCGATCCATACTACAATGAGATTATCTTACGGTCGAGCTCCCAAGTCCTACCACTCGTCAAGTTTCCAAAAGACCTCGACCCTGACTTTCTGAACAAGATATGGAACATTCAGAAGTTGCTACAGGAACAAGTTGTGGATAAATATTTCAATGATTCGGTACGAACCGTAGTCACTCGAGTTCACGGAGGCCACGATTCAGGTAGCCCTCGAGGCTTTGGGTTCTCCTTTGGATCATTCAGTGCGACCCCATTTCCTAGCGCGCAACCTTCCGTTCAAGGTGGATCCTTTGGTATCAGCACCAGTGGAGTACTCTTTGGTTCTCCCCAACAAGCTAATACATCAGTTGGAATCTCCTTTGGGCAATCTTCTGCTGCTACCGGTAATTTAAACTACTCTGGCACAAGTGCTGAGAAAATCCAATCCATCACAGCACTACCACAATACAAACACACGTCTTTTGAAGAATTGCGCTTTGAGGACTATACGCAAGGAAACAGAGGAGGCGGGAATGCTGCATTTCAATTCAATAGTGGAAATGTAAACTACTCTGGCACAAGTGCTGAGAAATTCCAATCCATCACAGCGATGCCACAATACAAACACACATCGTTTGAAGAATTGCGCTTTGAGAACTATATGCAAGGAAACAGAGGAGGTGGGAATGCTGCATTTCAACTCAATAGTGGAGTCTTGTTTGGTTTGCAACAACAATCTGGTAGTGGGTTTGGATCTTCCTTTGGGTTGCCTTCTGCTGCTACCAGTAATGTAAACTACTCTGGCACAAGTGCTGAGAAATTCCAATCCATCACAGCATTGCCACAATACAAACACACCTCTTTTGAAGAAATGCGCTTTGAGGACTATACGCAAGGAAACATAGGAGGTGGGAATGCTGCATTTTAATTCAATATTGGAGTCTTGTTTGGTTTTCAACAACAATCTGGTAGTCTAGTGCGTTTGGATTTTCCTTTGGGTTGCCTTCTGCTGTTGCCAACACAACAAACTACAACGGGCAGTTTGGCAGCGTTCCGCAAATATCAGCTCCTACTTTTCCCAAGACAAATTGGAATTCGACTTGGGGGTCGTTGTAGATATATCTATCACCAACACGGATTCATGAGTAGACGAAGACGTCGGGATCGCAACAAGGCCGGCATGCATCTTCTTAATCCGAGCTCCCTCTCATTGCAGTCGTATTCGATAGGAGTCCTCCTTGACGACAAACAAATGAAATATCCGACCTAAAATAGTTTGGTACCATAAGAGTCAAATGAAATAAATCGTGAAGATGTACTGTACTCGTTGTAGATTTTCTTTTCACCAGAAAGGCTCACAATTCATCTGTGATAACTACAGTTTGCTCGTTTGCAATAGCACTGCCACCCCCACTGCGGCTTTCTGTCCCATCCTCATTTTCTCGTTTCGGATAAATGACTTCATAAATATCGAGCGAATCAGGTTTCATGACAACATGTTGTCTCATTTGAATGGGAGCATTATCTCCTCGGGTAGTCATCAATTCAATGCGCATGACAACAAATTTTTCTTGTTCCCCAAAGTTCCCCCAATGCAATCCAATTAATGAATCAACCCAATATGCTTCCATAATCCTCATGACCAAACTATCGCCCAGGGGATGGTTACCGTGAGCAAACGGTCCAGGTCCAAAGGATATGGCCCTTAGCGGAGGAAACGGGTTGGCATCCTTTCCGGATGTGGCTAGACTGGATTCGTGGGCTTCGATCAAATCTTTGGTCAATTGTTGAGCTTCCTTATGATTTTCTGCTTGTACGAGAACTCCACGTGCGGTCCACATGTCATTTTCGTCTGGTGGAGTACCATCTTGGTGGACATGGTACAACTGAAAGGAGCACAAGACGGGGCTGGCAACAGAAACTTCAGTATGGTTCACCTGAAAAGATTCGGCCGCCGCCAAGGCAGCATCTTGAAATCGTTGAAAGGCTTCCGGGGTTGGCGTGTCGTCATCGTCGCTACCGGATGGCGGTTGATATGATCTAGAGTCACCCTCTAATCCGAAATCTCCTTCCAACACACCGCCTGCAGTTGTGGCGGCAGCCGCAGCACCATCAGCAGCCGGGAAATATTCGTTGTTATTATTGTTCAACATGGAAACAGCATGGCCATAGTAAATTGTATCCAGCACATAGGCCAATGGTCTCATTTGCTCCTCTGGATCCCACGACAATCCAGCGGGAACGATAATGGCATAGAGAGTTGTCTGATTGTTGGGCAAAAGATCGGTAATGGCAGGCTGGAATTCACTTATCCATTCAATGCCGTACAATGTGGCCATGGAGACCAGAAATATTAGTAACGGCACAATTATTTTGGTCCGACAACATACTGTTATTATCTGGTAGAACATTGCGTATGTACTGTGTCTGTCGAATTCGTTATCAGTTATCAGCTATCAAGTCTTGACTCAAAGGACTGAAAGTCTAATATTTTGTTGTTGTTGTTGTTTTAACCGAAGTTTGTTTGTTGTTTTTGTTTTTGTAGTCGACTACTATTACTAGAGTCTAGTAGTACTTGAGTCGCACACTGTTACTCTCAGTTTTAACCTTATCGAACTCAAGAGTAAGCAAGGAGTAGTAGCTAGCGTAGTAGACTACTGTACTACTCGAGTAGTAGCTAGCTACAGTAGTAGTCTACCAGTACTATGTACTACGATACAGGTACCAGGTACTACTCTATGGAATGACAGTATAAAAAAATAATAATAGTCTACTCAGTAAAAATAATCCTTCGCAACTCCATCCATAGAAGTCCATCATCACCTTCATGCACTGTATGTGAATGCTGCTGGTTGATCACAAAAAGTACTGAATTTGTTTTTCTATTCTCTGGAATACATAACTCTATACACCAGAATACGAAGAATTACTATAATAACAATGAAGCTGACCGCCTGCTGGTCTTCCATGTCGACGAAGCCTGCACTTCGGTACGGTGTACTCCTCGCTTTAGTGACAGTATCCCTAACGACTTGTTCGTTTGCAGCTGCCTTGCAAACAGCTAAAATGCCAGAGAGTCTTCAAGTTCCCGAAGGATTTGCTTCCAAAGATAATTGGAACGGATCGCCAATGACACCGCTCGAATTTACTCTGGACGATCAAATTCATACGCAAACCGAAATATCTGTTTCCAACATGGTTTCTAAACACACGTCTTCGGTGGGTGCTGTTGGCTTTGCCATTCGTCGACCCGGATGAGTTTTGTGCCGGGAGGAAGGACAGCAATTGTCTCAACTCTCGGCCGCACATCCTTCAATATTTGAAGATTTTGGTATTTTTGGAATGGTCAAAGAAATCAACGTCGATGATGCAGGGTTGTTGGAATTTCACAAAAAGTATTTTCCTCACGATATTTACTTGGATGCGAGCCAACAATTTTACAAAACCCTGGGGTCCCGGAAAATTACAACACTCCGAACCTGGAATCCACTCCGATTGTGGAGAGGCTATCAGGATATGAAGGAACGAATCACTCGCAAGAATTTGGAGGGAAACTTGATCGGAGAAGGGATCATCCAAGGAGGTATTGTAATCTTTGATCGTCACGGCGATCCACGAGCTGTGTATCAGGAACAGATTGGGAACGAAATTCCCGAAGAGTCCATCTTACAAGCTTTGAAGGCACTGCAAGAAGAATACAAGCAAACCTCGGATGGTGCAAGTGCCGAATTGTAGGTGATTTGCTTGCTCGCTTTGGCAACGTCTGTTTCAGTTAAAAGTGAAGGCAAAGGAAAGTAAGAAATGGCCTGGATCTCGTTTATGTGGATGCCTGCTGAAATGACGACCATTTGTGGCTGTCTCTTTACTGGTTTTGAAACTAACCATAAATTGACAATGCAAGTGGTCTGAGAACAAATCAGGATCCACACGAATGTAATCTCTTTCTTTTTTTAACAATAGCTGCCAGAATGAAAAACTTTTTAGTTTGATATGTCTCCCTTTTTATTATTATTAGGCAATGTAGTCTCACAGCCAAAATAAGGTTCATTTCCCATTCCATGCCTCATTTGACGGGCCATTTTTGTGATACTGTTAGATCGGTTGCCTTATTGTAGTCTTACAGCCACGCAATCGAGGAAGCATCCTCAGTTCTGACAGGAGACTCTGCGTTGAGAAAGTTTGTTCTCTTCAGACTTCTCAACATCTTCTTGGCACGCTTGCTGTTCCCGCTGTTTTTCAATGCAACAATCACGAAGTTGTAGGTAGTAGAGTTTGGTTCAACATCTTGTTCTATCATGTGCTCAAATATGGCCATGGTGCGTTCACTCACGTGTCTAGAAGCAGCATCGGGAGTGGTAGATGCCAGCGACAAGGCTTCCAGGACGTGATTGTAACTTTCCACATTGGGTTTCACACCTTGAAGAATGTTAGACTGATGGATGCGTTCCAGGCGGCGCAAGATTTGCTCGCCGCGCTTTGCAGCTTCGTCACCGAGACCCGATTTTGCCCATGCCAACAAAATAGTCTACGAAGAAGAAAAGAGTAGCAAGGGTTAGCATGAGCCTTGAAAAACAGATCCGAATTCATTTTCATCGGCAATTTCTTACATTGAAGGTCTCCAAATTAGGATACACACGAGCTTCATCCCTCACATCTTCAGCATACATGCGAGCCAATACTTCTTCTGTGCGTTTGGGATCTTTTGTCTCGACGAGGGCTTGAATTACAAGGTTGTAGATTTTCACATTTGGTTTGACATCGTCGTCACCTGCTGCATATTTTTCCAGCATTTCATCAAGAAGCTTTTCAGCCTGTTTACCCGACTGACTGCGATTTGCCTTGACGATGCACTCCAAAAAGTGTTGATAACTCTTACGGTTTAGTTTGACATCAGTGTTTGCTACTGCACGCTTCAAGTCATCACATTTCTGAAAAAGCGCTTTGGCTTTGCGCAGTGCCTCGGGTTGTTCACCAAATCTCGCCAGGCCACACAAGATGAGGTTGGGGTGCACTCGATAATTCCCCAGATCACAGAACTGTTTATGTAGAATATTGGTAATGAATTGACAACGTTCGCGATTACCATTTCTGTTCCAGGCGCTCAGCACTTTTGAGTACGAAACCGTATCAGGTGCAATGTCGTCAGTCCCCGACTCAAAACGATCAATCATGCGTTCAAGAAGATCCTGGGCCTTCTCGCCATCGCCTAAACGGGACCAGCACTCCAAGACATGATTGTAACTCGTCAAGTCAGGCTTGACATTCAAGAGGACTCGACTATTCGCTAATTTGCTCATGTGTTCAAGAATAGCTTCCGCGCGAGTACAAGCCTTTCGAAGAGACTTGGAAGGAACCTTTGTCCACCCGAGAAGTAAACTATTAAAAATTTGTAAATTAGGCTCGAATCTTTTGTCCTCGTTTCTTTCCCCGTAGTCCTTGTAGAGCCGTTGCAGGAGTTCCTCGCCTTTTTCCGGATTTCCAGCTTCGCAAAAAGCAGCGACAACTTTTGAGTACATATCAGTTGTTGGACGAAAGTCTTCTTCGCCTTGATTAGCTTTTTCCTGAAGAACTATTAGAATTTGTTCGCCCCATTCGGCAATGCCTTTCGTTTTCCCGTTGGCATTCAGCCGAGAATCAAGCACCCACCGATATGTATCAAGGTTAGGGTCGACACTTGATAATCCTGACTGGGAAAGTTTCAGCATTTTATCAAGGATGGCCTCAGTGTTTGCAGCTGCCTTTGGTTCACTTGATTTTGCCCAACCCAAAAGAACCCAATGAAACGATTGCCGATCTGGTTTGGCAGCAACGGTACTATTATTTGTTTTCGCCCGATTACTCCACTCACTTAACATAAAGTCCAACAGGGACTCAGCTTGGTAAGGTTCTTCAGCATCTACCCAAGCCCGAATCACTTGGTTATATGTATGCGAATAGATCAAATTTCTTTTCTTTGTCCTTACAGTTCGTCGCAACAAACTGTCTGCCAAAGCAGGCTTTGTGACGGCAGCGCCTTTGATCAACATGGAATAAACTTCAGGGTCAAGCTCAACGTAATTTCCCCAGACCTCTACTTGCTCGATCATATCATTGGGTGTAAACTTTAAAAATGCGTTTATCTCTTGCCCGTGACTCCAATTCTGAATCACGGCTTTTAACCAATACAAGAGTTGACAGTCGCTCCATTGGGGGACATGTTCTTGTTCTTCCAACATTCGATCTAAGATTATGATGGAGAGATGAACGCTGTCTTCGGTTCCCTGAGCTGTCCAAATCAACAGATTGGCTTCTGTCTTCTTCCACGAAAGCTTTCCCACGGGATACTGCTCCTTACTGACCAAACGCAGAGTATCCTGTTTCATCTTGTAGACAGCTACGGGGTCCACTAGTGTACGATCACGCACCTCCCCTGACCCCTCCCGTATCTCCCCAGCAGTTGATGCACCCACATCTGCCTTGATGTCTTCATCGACTTCTGTTTTCTTTCTCTCCTTTGTAAGGAACGCTAAGCAATGCGGGGGACTCTCGTCCTTTTCTATGTTAAGCTTTCGTGAGTTTTTCAGAGTCACGGGATCATCGTGGATCCTGGCGCCAAGGCTACCAGGCACTCGATTGCGGTTAAGAAATCTCATGGCTTTCTTAGATCAACCATGCAGGTAGATTAAATCCAAGAGTGATATTCTTTGGGATGAGCATAAACGAAAAAAATGTTCTGTTTAAATCTTGTGCCGGCTCGGATCGAATCGCTTGCAAGCTCAGTAATTAGGCAGGTGTGCGTTTCCTCAACGGCATGGAACTCTCTCCCAGCTATTCAACGGCATGCAGTTATCCAGTACTACTAGTCTAGTAGTAGCTACTACTAGTAACCGGTCTACTTACCACTGATAGAGCTACGAGTACTAGACTACATCAGTACTACTAGTAGAACGCTACTAAGCTATGTAGAGTTCTAGTCTACTTTGACCAGTAGACAAATTTTGAGCGAAGTCAAAGTATTATTATCTAAGTACTACTCCTACTAGCTAGCAGCGATATTACTAGTACTACTAGCTAGTACTAGTCTACTACTACTAGCTAGCTAGTAGTAGCTACTAGTAGTACTTAGTACAATAATATTGGCACCGGCCTAGCTACTAATAGTAGACTAGTAGTCTACCTACTAATACTACTAGTAGTAGTAATTCTGTAGCTACTCCGAGTAGCTGTTTCTCACGAAAACCAAATCCTTAAATTAGCCTCGTTCTCTAAACTTACTACCATTAGGTAGCAAATGCCGGTAACAGTGCTGTGGAGCCAGGGCTGCTGGGTATACTTCTGGTGCCGATTGTGGTCGGGCTCTTTTCCCCCTTCACGCGCCCTATGTGCAGGTAGATTTGTGTAGTTGATGCTCAAGCTGGCAAGGATTGCAGAAATGTACAAAAATCGATGATGGGATTCTTATTTTTTGTATTACTCATGCATACGAATAGGAACTAAACCTTAGTGCTACGGTCAATGAAAAACCTTTCTGTTGGGAGACTACTGCTTGCAACAGTACTCGGTAGCTGGCTACTGGACTGCAGAGTTCTAGTAGATAGGATCCTCATAATCTCTGAACCATTTGCCAAACATAAGACGAGAGCCAAGCAAGTCTACCTGAAGGTTGTACTGTGAAACAGGCTTCTCCGGAAGTTTGCATTAGTCGGGATCACGGAGAGGAGAAGCAGCACTGGGTAGCATCAGGCCAACACTCACTCGCTTGAGAGACATGAAAATCGCTTTGAGAAATAAAGTGCACTGGTGAAACGCTAAAATAAAGGGCAATGGCGTTGTCTTGATAACAGATTCACGGCTGTTCGGTCCCTCCAGGTCGAACGGATGCGAAAAATTATGCGCCTGCTGTTCCCTCGCAAATTTCTCTCCTATTGGATCAGCCACTCTGAAAGGTACAGTGGTGCATAGTCACTAAGGATACACCAACCAAGAAAAACCCATGCCTTTGCATGATCACTTGTTCTCATACTATAGGCATCTAGCAACTGTTTAGGCTAAATTCGTATGGAATGAATGCGCATGGTCGTTGTTGTTGCCCTGGGCACGCTTCTTCGCGTCACATTCGCATGAAATTGCCTTGAAATCGCCTGAAGCTCCAGCTGTAGCCATGGTGTCTGGTAAGCACTATCACACTGCGAGATCGAAATTCCAACTATGATGGCAGAATTTAGACAGAAAGAGAAAAAAAGCTTTGTTGGATAATAAGGAGTTCTAGTGGTAAATAGATCTACCTGAGACGGCGGGCCTCACGTTCCCATTCGAGTAGACATAGAATGTCTCCTTCTCTGACAGGTCCCTTGACGTTTCGGACAATGGATCGACCAGTAGTACCACCACCTTCTGCATCCATGAATTCGACTCGGACCTGAGTCACGTTACCGGTGTTTCCAGTTCGTCCCAACACGCGGCTTACTTTGGCAAGTTTAACAGGGGCATCCTGGTTTGTAGAAAAATATACGTAGTTGAGCGAAGATAGAGTGAGACGAGTGCTGGGTCAAGGATGAAGGTTCCAAGGAGGACTAACAGCTGATAACAATGCCTTGAAGCTCTGTTCAAGGCGGCAATGCATTCTGTGCTACTTCACAGTATCGCATCATAGAGGACGCTACTGTGATGATGCGCTGATCTTAACAAAGGTTCGGATATACATACCATGGTTGCTAACTAATTAATTTTGATAGTGATCGAAATTGCTGGGCCCCTTCTCTTGTTGAGAGTAGTAAAACGAGGCATGGCACGCGAGAAGTAGCGTACTGCATACCGCTCTACTTGAAAATCAATGGTTTCCCAATGTTCGTACAGATGACCAGACGTTATGATGATGTATTCGTGTTTCAGATGTGTCGTGCTAGTAGTCGAGAAAATGTATGTGGATCACCCATCGCTTTCTGTGTCACAAAAATTAATAATAAGAAAACCGGCATAATAACCTGATACTTCAGGTTTTAATTCTGACAGCCTGCGAAACCTAGCTAGCTAGAGTAGTAGTAGCAGCGGGAATGCAAGTTGGTCCGCTCAAACTTCTAAATGCTTGGATTCGTTCTAAAAGAAAAGCATAGTATTCTTAATCATTTCAATCATCAATTCATGAGGATATTAGAAAGCGCAGACGAGGAATACTGCTTTAAAAACTTGAAGTTGATGTCACACTGTATTCTTTCCTTCCAATTTATATTCTAGAATGTTAATTTAAATACTTCAGCCATGTCGCTAGCGAAATAATTTGGCAACAAATTTCATGAGTCGTTGGCAAAGTATCGCCCGACGTCTCGGGCCGGCATTTTTTTCCGGGCAACGAGAGGCGTTGGTGCTAGCGGATTGCGAGGCACTGCCAACTCGTGCAGCCACGACATCTTCTTGTGCATTCGCTGACTTGCTAGGGTTGGGCGTAGCCGTCATATCTTTATTCACTACCACAGCACTCGCAAGATTTACTTTCTCGAAGAGACCGCCGCTGCTAGAGCCGCTGGAAATAGGATCAGAAGAGAGCGACTGCTCCGTAGCCAATGTTTCGCCAGACATCAGCGACGACGAGCTAGTTTCTCGGGCAAACGATCGAATTTCGTCACCTTCGTCACTTTCTGCCCGGATAACATGCTCATGGATGGTACCAGCCAGAAAGGTCTTGAGAGTCTGGCACACATCCGACATATCCAATCGTTTGGAAACATCTTGGGCCCAGGCGAAACGAAGCATGGTCTCGAGGTCTTTGGGCAGGCCATAATGTGAGTGCAGTTTGGGGCGCTTTCCTTGTCGGCAAATATACTCCTTGTGTTCATCTCGGTGGATTCCATCGTATGGTCGCTGCTGTGTTACCATTTCGAAAAAGAGGAGAGCCCACGAGTATGTGTCCGCCCGTTTGTTGTAGGTCTTGGTTAAAACTACCTCGGGCGCCATGTACCTCCGAGTGCCCACGAGGGACATGTTGAACATTCCCTCGTTGTTAGCTCTGTTTTCGACCGGCAAGTGTCGTGCCAATCCGAAGTCAAACAAGACTAGAACATCTCGTTCCGGATGATCGGGGTGAATTTCCTTGAACCCAATGTTCTGCGGTTTCAAGTCACGAAAGATGATGCGCTGATCGTGCAAATAGCGGAGGGCATCAGCAATTTGCAAACAGTAATTGGCCTTGAGAGCTAGCCGCTGGTCGCTGGTGGTATCATCCAGATAGTCACCAGGGCATATTTGCATCTTCTCCTTGTTCCATGACTCGATACGATTGTCGAGGGTTTCAAAAAGTCGATCCAAAACAAGAAAAAAGCTGTCGTGCGAACCGTTTTCCAAGGCAGCAGCACCATTCCAAGTCACACCACGGAGTCGTGCAATATGAGGATGAACCATGTCTTGCATCAAGGTTGCTTCGGTCGTCAAGTCACGTACAGCTCGTTTGAACAGCTTGGGATCCGACAAAAGGTTTGGGTGTAGGTGTTTTATGACATAGCGAGAGTGTAGACTGCGACCAGCTAGTTGGTCCTGGGTATTTTGACTGTGTTCTGCCAATATTTGCTGGCGTCGACGAAATCGTGAAGGTCCAAAGGGGAAAGTTTGCTTGTATCCTCCTCCAGATAACCTTCGTAGAGAAAGACTGTGCCGTCTCTTTAGCTTGTCTGATTCATCGGTAGGAAAGTTCAACAACTCGAACGAGGAGATCTCGTAAACTTCTGAAAAGGATCCACTCCCTACCAGTTCGCCCAGCTTAATCTCCTCGCGGCAAAAGAGGGCTATCTTTTCATCAGACTCTTCATCTTTTTCCGTTGCTATTGGTTGTTGCTTTTCAGGGATGATACTAGTGCTGCTGCTTTGAATATCAATTTTGGTTGTTGCATACGTAGATGGAACTGTCGATTGGTTTAGGAAGTCCAGCATAGCAATGCACTTGCTGCAAAGGTACTAAGATTTACGTAGTGTTGTAATAATTGGATGAATGATTGAATTAAAATATTATTATGCCGGTCAGTGAAACTCTTTAATGTATTTTAGGCATCGTGGGTATTCCGAGAGATTCGCATTAAACATGCACGATCCATTTTCGGTGACAGAGAGCTGAACGGCAAAGTGCCATGTGTTTGTTCCGATGATTATGTACGATTGAATGATGACGACATGGATCTGCAATAGGGTTGGAACTTTCCTTCCGAAAGAAGTCTCCCTTTCTCGTCCTGAAGTGAATCTACTAAAAACTCTCCTGCAAAAGATTCCAGCGACTCGCGACCAGACCTAGGTAAAAATGGACGATATGGATAATTATTTTTGTTACTAGAATTAATTCTATGGCCATTGTCAAGTCTTTATATGGTAATTAATTAATTGTTTGTTGCCATAATTATGGAATTAATTCCACGGCATCATCATGGAGGTGCCGTGTGCTTCATGATGGCTCCTCACTCCTCATGCTCGTCCTCATAGTAGATATTGCACTACGCTAAAAACCAGGGGTTTTAGAGTGTTCAAATATATATTATGAGATTAGAACTAAAGTAATCTGAGTTGTAATCTCAGAGGCGCAGATCTTCGCAGGTCAAGCACAATGTA
>Ga0100402_1004802_pt1 | contig 14138 bp, 16 predicted proteins | sample CryGeyme20150102_FD_80419 | JGI IMG/M metagenome (GOLD analysis project Ga0100402, IMG submission 80419) | Groundwater microbial communities from Crystal Geyser aquifers in Utah, USA - Crystal Geyser metaG 2015-0102 | ecosystem: Environmental > Aquatic > Deep subsurface > Groundwater | place...
TACACCCATTCTATAATGAGCTTTAAAATTATCTCCTATTTTTAACACTTTTTGACATTCATTAATAACGATATTATATTCTCTTGTAATTATTTTTACATTTGCTAAGTTAAGTCTTGTGGCTATTTCTAAATTAAATAATTGATTCTTATAAGTAATCTTATCTTCTTGATCTATATTCTCCAATCTATCCAGTACAGTATAATACTTTTCAATACACTTGTCATAATTTAAATCGCTAAAATATTTATTTCCTTCGTTTTTGGTTTGTTCAAGTTCTTGATAAATATTTTGTTTCATAATTAAGTCCCTAATGTATTTATTTATAAATAATATTTCATTTTTTTGTTATATTTGTTAATTAGAATATTAATTTTATTCTCTTTACACGTAGCATTTAAGAAGTAATTTGTAATATAACTAATAAAATTATAACTTAGTCATAATTAATAATAATAATATTTTTAAACATAATTTTATTGTTACAATATTATTATAAATCAATAAAATAATGGAAAATGAAAACATGTATATGACTACATCTCAAAGTTTTTTCAAACCTCCGACTAAACAAGCACCAATGCAAAAAATATTTGGAAAACCAAAGCCAGAAAGAGAATACAAAAGATTTATTAAAATGAAAATAGCGGATAGTGGAATAGATACTCAGTCTAGTTATAAAGAATTTAATAAAAAAGATATAATAGCTCCTTTAGAAAGGAACTTTGATGATGTTTATAAACACGGTATTAAATTAGATAGAACCGATCAATGGGCTTTAAGTACAGTTAAAACTAGTGCAAATCCTATTCATATTCCTAAAATTCAACAATATTCAGATTATTACTTTCCTTGTGTTACAGAGGTAGAAAAGATAAATTATAATAAAAGCTCAAATAAATCTGATCATTTTTCTGAAAACAAGGTACCTGATTTGAATCAGGTAACCAAAAAAGAAAATAAATTCCTTGACTTTAAAAGTAATTAATTAAATAAAGTATTAGATCAATTTACTGTTCATAATGAGACGAATGGATGGCAACCTGCGAAACCACCTATGACTGTTAATAATACAAGTTCAGTAGGTTATGATATAATAAACGGAGATGAAAATAAAATATCTGGATTTAAAAAGATTAAGATATTTGAAAAGAAGATTACAAATAAGAAAAAAGGTGTTACTGAGTTTGCTGATTTGACAAGGTATTACACTCCTAATTTTATTGAGAACTTTAAGAAATATACTGATAACAAAATATTTTATAAATACAATGGAATATTCTCTTATATGTATAATGTATCACACAGAAATGGAAATTTAGCTGTTCCATTTAAAGATAAAAAGTTAGAATTAGAAAAGGTAGATGGATCTAGTATGAAAAGATTGAATACAGCTTCGAATATACATAAATCAAGTAGTTCTAGGATATTACATTCATTAAATTCAATAAATAATAATTATAATAATGAAAATATAACTCTAACAGAAAGATTGAATAAACCATTTAGAGCAAAAGGAAAAAATTAAATGGTAAATTAATGAAGAAATGGAATTATTTAAATAGTTTAAATGAATTTCGTATATATTTTTGATTTTTGTTTAAAATATTAAACAATATTATTTATTTAATGTGTTATTAAATAAAGATAGTTAAAAATAAAGTAATATGATATAGATTATAGATATAAATAATTAACTTATATATATTAATTATAATTAATACAAAGAACAATTTATTATATAACAACTTAATCTCGTTATATTAATATAACTTTTTAATTTAACTAAATATATAATTAATTATACACGAACAAATTCAACATATCAACATTATCGCATAATTCTATTACTAATTCAATGAAAAGTATAATATCAAAACAATAGCAGTAACAACAAAAATTATTAGCCAAACCAAACAACATATTTTCTTTGTTGTTTTCCTAGTTTCTGCTTCAGCTATTTTAATTTCATTTTCTGCTTTTATAACTGTTTCTTTTGTTTCTATAACTATATCATCTATTCTCATTAATTTTTGCCCTTGCATTTGTGCCTCAGTAGACATAACTTTGCTAATATCCTTAACTTGGGCTGAAATTCTTTTTAATAAATAAATATGATTAATATGATTAAATAGGTTTAAATAGGATTATATAACTATATAACTATAACTAGATGATACTTTTTTATATTTTCCAATTCATTTTGGCGTGACATTAAATCTTGCTCGTTCCCAGTTATTTGGGTTAAAATTAATCTGTCATTTCTATAATTTTATTTCAAAATAATTATACAAATCATTTTCTCTGTTTAATTTAGAAAAAGAGTTAGATTGAGCACGTTCATCGTAATGAGAACCTTGAAAGGCTTTCTCCTTATCACTAATCTGGTTAAGAATTTGAGGTATCTTTTCAGTTTTAGGAGCTATTTTTTCATTAATTATTTTAATTTGTCCTAATACTTGATTCTTTATAATAGTTATATTAGTTGTATTACTTTTAAGCTAAAGTCATTTATTTGCGCGTTTCTTAGTTCTTCCATAAGATTATAGAGATATTTTATTTTATCTGGAAAGCCTCGAATTATGTCATGACTATATTAAGTGTTATTAAGGTTATGAATAAGTTATATTATTACATTTCTTGTTTAGATTGGTAATATTGTTTCACAGACATGTCTGTAACATTTTTGTGAAATTCAACTATTTGATCATAATGTTTTGCAAATTCTAAATATTGATTTTGAAGTAAATTAAGTTGATCCTTAGTATTAACTTGATTAAATGGTTGCTTGATATAAATTAAAATAATACTGAGTAAACTTGAGTATTATTGTCTCTTTTATTATATGTCATTTATGTATAATATATATTAATTAATTTACAAAATATATAGTTAATTAAGAGAATATTTTAATAAATTTAAGATTAATCAAAGTAAAAGTAAAATTATAAATAGAATAAATTAGATAGTTAATTAAGTTAATATAATTCCGATGTAATATTCGTAAATTTATTTAAATTCATATAGTTGGCTCAGAATACGTTTATGATCTATTAAAAGAAATGTAGCTCTTTAATTAATAAAATATAAAGGTTTTATTTAGAAGACTTATTGTTTTTGAATAGCTACTAAATAAAAGAAGAATAAGAATGAATTGCCATTTGATATTAAATACACATAATTATCACATAGAAATTTCTTCATTAACTAAAAATAATTAATTTACATAATTATACCTATTAAATTATAACTTATTATACAATAAACTAATTACTCTTATTAATATTTATTTAATATAATTAATTTCTTATATATTTGCAAATATAAATATTAATTATCTTTAAAGAGTAATGACTAAGAAACAAATTATAGGAAGTAATATTTCATTTTAAACGAAGAAAAAAGTAAGCGATGCGCATTGAACGTTAAGTATAAAATTGAGAAAAAGGTTAAAGAACATCATAGAAAATTAAGGAAAGAAATTCGTAAATCAAAATCATTAGGAATTCAATCTAAAGGAGTTGATAAAAATATAAGAGTACCAAATCTATATCCTCACAAACGACAAATAATCGAAGATCTTCAAAGAAAGAAAGCCAGTAATAGCAGACAAGAATTATTAGATAACTTTGAAGAAAAATTATTAAGTCGTAATACAGGTGAAGAAAAAGACATCGAAAGTTTGGTTATAGAATCTGATATTAAAGAAAAGATTTTTAGAGATAAAGGAGATATTATTGGCGAAGGAGATGATAAAGATTTAAAACAAATGGAAAGAAAAGATCATTCTAAAAAAGCATACCAACAAGAACTTAAACAAGTTATTGAAAATTCTGATGTAATTTTACAAGTATTAGATGCCAGAGACCCTATGAACTGTAGGTCAAAAGAGCTAGAATCTCAAATTTTATCACATAAAGACCAGAAAAAGCTTATTCTTATTTTGAATAAAGTTGATCTAGTTCCATTGTAAGTTATATAAGTTATAATTTATTTTTCTGGTTATATGCTTACTTTATTTAATATTTAGAGAAAATGCAACTGCTTGGGTGAAGCAACTTAGAAGAGAATTCCCTACAATATTATTTAAGGCTAATACTCAAACACAAAGAAATAATTTATCTTCAATTTCCCTTTTTAACAATTCTCGTATAAGTAAAACTACAGTTAAAGATGATATTATGACTTCTAATAAAGCTGTCGGTGCAGAAAATTTATTAGAATTACTTAAAAACTATTGTAGAGTTGAAGATTCAAAAAAATCAATTGTAGTTGGAGTAATAGGTTTCCCAAACGTCGGAAAAAGCTCAATTATTAATAGTTTGACAAGATCTAAACTAGTAGGAGTTTCTAGTACTCCAGGCTTTACCAAGACAATGCAAGAAGTATATATAATTTTTTATTATTTATTAATTTCTAGGTCATATTAGATAAAACTATCAAACTCTTAGATTGCCCAGGGGTAGTATTTTCCAAAAATGATCCCGACTCTCTAATTTTAAAAAATGTTATTAGAGTAGAAGATTTAAATGAACCAATCGAAATTGTTGAGTTAATTTTAAAGAAAGTTGATAAGATTACTTTAATAGAAGTATATGAGATTCCAGACTTTTCTAATTGTAGTGAATTTTTAGCTTCAGTCGCAAGGAAACGAGGAAAATTAATAAAGGTAATTTTAATATATATTAAATTTATTTCTTTTATTAATAGGGTGGAATTCCAGATTTTGATAAATCAGCTAGATTAGTTATAAAAGATTGGAATGATGGCAAAATTAAATACTTCACAATTCCTCCTAAAAACCTAGATGATGTTGATATGCAAATTGATAATTAAAATATAAATTTTATAATTTATAATTTCTTGAATTATGAATATAATAATACTTAATATAATATTCACAAATTATATTAACATGCTTATTTTATTTAAATTTATAATTACTATTTAAATAGATTTTATTTAAATATTGATATAATTTTTAATACATTTACATTATTAATAATTATATTATTCATCTCGATTACCTTTTTAAATATTCTATTCTAAAATATATAAAGTAAGAAATTATTGTCCTGATATTGAATGAAAGCTAAAGTTTCTTAGCATTACCTATAATATATAATTTTTTAAATTATTAATATTAATTGAATTATTTACCTCAATTTGAAGATGTATTTTTGGTCCTGGTTTAGTTATTAAGTATTTTCTTAATTCTAAATTAGAAGAAACTGGATCTGCAATATTCATCTTTGGGTTAGTGTCTAATAGTTATTTGTATTTATAATAAGTATTGATAAAAATTAAAATTTAATACCTAAAAAGAATCCTAATGTTTCTTGCTGTAATGTTCCTTTTAGCATCCAAGTATCAAACTCTACTTCATGAAAACCTGAACTATTTGGTAAAGTAAAGCATCCATAGGAAACTATATAAATAATAAAATATTATATTTACCTAAATCAACTTTATTTGTTTCATCTAATTTCCATAATCTCGTTATTAATTTTGGCCAACCATATATATTTTGTGTAGTATAATGTAAATCAAATGGATGTGCAAATGTAACCATACTTGATACCTATATAAAATTAGTAAATAAATTACATCATTATAAGCTGTTTGGGTTTGTATTGTCATTGATGGACATAATAATTGCCAATCTGGTCCTGCATCAAAAAAAGCCTCACAAAATAGACCGTTTGAGTCTATTATATTAGACGCTCCTACTATTTGCCCGAATAAATGTACTTCTGCTTTAAAATCGGAAGATCTGTATTCTAATCCGTTTTTAGTTAATTTCTGTATAATTTCCTCGGCTTTCATTTTAAATTAATTAAAACTATTTAAAACTTAGTAACATATTATTTATTTTTAATTCGTATTATTTAGAAATTATAGAAATATAATATAAGAAATATAATTAAAATAGTTAGTAGTAGTTGCTTATTAAAAAATGATAAATATATTCAAAATTAAAAAATAAAACAAATCTGTCTACTAAGCAAAATCAAACTATTCTAATTGACCCACGTGGTAAGTTATGGGAATTTCTTCCTCTTCCTATCATCAAATTATTTTTCTTTATTTCTGATTTTTGAACTTGTATATATAGAGAACCTGCTAGTAGTAATTTGCATATCAAATTTAAAAATGAAAAAACATATGATATCCTTGACAATGTTGTATATTCATAATTTTGTTTACTTAAGAAATATCCATTAAATTTAAAAAGAAGCCAAAATATGTCGTAAATACAATTCACCAAAAAAACTGTTTGAAATGTTTCTACATTATCTTTTACTATCTCAATATTATCTTTTCTAATAAATAAAAAGAATATGAATGTTGCAATTATTAGCTTATTTTATTATAAGTATTATTACATTTACAAAATCAGAACGTTCAAATAATATACAAACAGCAAAAATTAGTATTAAGTACATATTATATCTCATAAAGCGACTCCATTCAATTTCGTTCGTTCCTATAAGTTTATTATTATAAATAGTATGTAATATATTAAATACCTAGTGCTCTTTTCATCATATTTTCAACTCCATATGCTATTGTATATCTAATACTATTTCTATTTGCTATAGTATTCGGCGATATAAAAACAGATTTACGAACTTGATGTATTTCAGTAAGGTCTATTTCTCTACGATGTGGCTTTTCATCCATTAACTTGTCTAACTTATCAATGTTTCCACAATGAAGTATTCCAAATTTATGTTCGAGTAAATTAAAATATTCTTCGATTAAGTCTCTGTTTTCTTTATTTTTAATAAGTTCATTATCTAAGTAGTTATAACCTTCACTATAATATTGATATTTTGACCATATAAATTGAAGTCGTAATCGGACATCTCCATCGTGGGGACCTCCATCTTTTTTTGTTAGTTGATACCACTCTTCAATTCTTTGTTGTTGTTCAAGGTCTTTTAAAAATATTTCAATATAACCTTCCATTTGACCATGATTTTGATATTCGCTATAATCGTAAATTTCAAGTCTTAGTACCTCATCTTTATTCTTTACTTTACTAAATAATTTATGTTAATGTTAAATGTTAAAGTTAATTTTATATTAAGTTTACAATGCAAAATTTTCATTCCAAACAGGATCAGTTGTGTTCGGCTTATGATTACTTATATCTTTTTGATCGCCTATTGTAAAAACAACTACTGGGCTAAAACTTCCTAAAAAATCTTCTTGTTTTAAATCTCTTGCCTCGTATAATGTAATATTAATAACTGAATCATCAGAAATACCATGTTCATTTAATTTCTCATTTTTATTCATAATCATATTTTTATGTTGTTTGTCTCTCATTACAATTAAGTCGTCTTCAATCTTTTTGTATTTTATTCTTTGCATTCTTAGTTTTTCTTCAAGAAGTATATAGGCTTTAACAAATTCATCACTAATCATAAATAGTTATAAATAAGTTTCATAAATATGATATATATTTACACTGTAATTTGTCCATCGTCATTTAAATCTATTAAGTCAAATATTTTTTCTCCATACTCTCTTGTGAAAATATCAATTGACTTTAATAAATTAAGTATTAGTTATATTAGTTAATTACCGCGTTAGAGTTTTTATTCAAGAAATGAATTAGTTCGTCGACTGTAATTGTATCATCAGAATTTTTGTCTATTGTAGCAAATTCATCTTGTAAATCTTTATACTTTTTACGAAGTGTTTTTGAAAATTCTCTTCCCATATTAACTTGTAGACTAGTTCCGTATCTTCCTGCTAAAGTAGTATCCATTAATTTTGATGTAATTTCTTTTTCAAATTCTTCTGAATTTTTCCTTTTATTAATCATTTTTAATTTATAAATTATAATTGAATATTACTAATATTAATAACTAATTTTAAATATTGTTTTTATACTTATTTTTATATTATATTCAATTATATTCAATTATATACTATTTAATATATTTATTATAAATTTACTTTAATATTTAATATTTATATTGTTTTAACAATGGAAGAAATAAAAGACTCTAATTCCTCAAAGCCAAAATTCATTAAGCGTGAAAAATACGAAAAAGTATCTGCACAAGAATTATCTGATAAAATCTTAAAACGAGCTAAGAGTAAAAAAGTGGCAGAAAATGAATCAGAAGATCAGATTATAAAACTCCTAAATAAAAAAAGACATAATAATGAGCTAAAAGCAAAAAATAAAAAGTTCAAAACTCAGCAGGTTATTGATCACGATTCTGATGAAAATAACTCTGATGATAACAAATCAGATGAAGTTACTGAGCAAAAATTCGGAGGAAATAAATTAAATAATCTATTAAATAAATATAAATCCAAGAAGAAAAATATTCTTGGTAAATTAGAAAATTCGGTCGACAAACAACAGAAAGAGGAAGATGATTTGAAAAATAGTATAAGATCAATAATTGGAAAATTTAATGGAAAGGTTATTGACTTAGGAAACAATGTAAATATTATTTAATTTAAAATTTATATAGGGATTGTTAAACGATAATGTTAATGAAAATGAATTATTTGGTAGTGATGATGATTCAGATTCAGAAGACAGAGAACAAATTTCAAAAAGGACACAAAAGCAAATAGATAGAGACGCAAATTATGAAAATATAAAAAGGGAAAGAGCAATGGAAAGGGAAAGAGAAAGAGAACAAATGGAAATGGATATTCAATATGATAATGCCGTGCAAAAAGAAGTAGTAGAAGCTAAACCTGAAAAAATTAAAAAGAATAAGATGGAGAAAAAGGAGAAAATGGAGAAAAAGGAAAGAGTTGAGAAAAAGGAGAGATTTGTAGAAAATGCCCCTATTAAAGTTAATGTAACTGAGAATAAAGAAGTAAGTATTGAAAAGATTCCAAAAATTGAAAAAGTAAAAGTTAAGAAAATTGAATTAGAGTCGCAAAATTATAAAAATAATAGCAATAAAAATAATACATCGGTATCTGGTTCAGTTGAAAAAATCAAAAAAGTTGAAGTAGTACATAATAAAATTCAAAACGAAAATGTAAAAGTAAAGAAAGCGAAAACTGAGATATCTGAGAATAAAAATACTAAAAATTCGAATAATTCTAATAATGTTAATAATAATAATCAAATTACTAATGATCACAGTAAAACAAAAAAAGAAAAAAAATTAGAAGAGAAAAAACACGATAAAAAACAAGAACATCAACAGGACAAAAAAGAAGTGAAAATACTTGAGAAGAAAGTAGAGAAGAAAGTAGAGAAGGTAGTCGAAAAGAAACATGAAAAGAAAGTTGAGAAGAAACATGAAAAGTCAGTTGAAAAGAAACATGAAAAGAAACCTGAAAAAGACTCATTACAGCAAGAAATTAAAGATTTACTAAACCATGAAAAAAAGCGATTAAGTGATAAAAACTACAATCAAGAAGATAATGATGATGATGACATAGAAAATGATAATTATAATACAAATAATACTTATAATAATAACTATAATGACAATAGTAATTTTGAACAAGGTAGTAGTAATTCTGAATTATTTGTTAAAAACTTCTCCTATTATACAACAGAAGATACTGTTAAGAAGTATTTTGAACAATTTGGCAAAATTAAAAAAGTTAGAATTCTAACAGCACCCGATGGATCATCCAAAGGAATGGGATTTGTAGAATTTGAAAAGAGAGAAGATGCTCAAAAGACAATACATTTCGCATCAAAATTATTTTTAGACGGCAGGTAAATTTTACATAATATCATTCATTTAATCATTAACTTTATATAGATCACTTAATGTTTGTTTTTCAGGAGATAGAACCAATGAAGCTAAAGGAAATATGAATTTTTCAAGTAAATATAGTAACCAAAGTGTTAAAAAGCAAACTGTTTTTATAACAAATATTGACTTGAATAGCTCTGCTGATGAAATCAAAAGGCATTTTAATATGTGTGGCGAGATATTAGAAATTAGAGTAGCAAAGGATAAAAATGGAAATGTAATTAAACAAATAAACAAATAAATTATATAACAATTTACCTTTATTTTTATAGCCAAGAGGATTTACTCATATTGACTTTAAAACTGAAGAAGGACTTCAAAACGCACTGAGAATGGATGGGACTAAATTACAAGGAAGGACAATTAAGGTACAAAACTCAAATTCATTAAATAATAATAATAAAACTCCAAAGAAATTTAATAATAATCAAAGTCAAGGCTTTAATCAAGGATACAATCAAAACAATTCTTGGAATAATAATAAAGATTTTTCTGGAAGTCAAAAAGTAAATACAGAAGGAAGATTTAAATATTATAAAAACTCGACTCAGGAAGATACAGCAAGAAGAACAGGTGCTATTGTTAAAAGTGATGGAAAGAAAGTTATGATATTAGATTAATCTAAATAACATAAACTTATAAACCAAGAAAATAAATAATCATTAATAAACATTATATTGTTTTCATTTTTATCGTTAATAATCTTTTATAGTCTTTAATAATCTTTTTAATATTTGAGTAATATAATAAATATTATTTATAAGCTAATATATTTAAATAGTAATTAATAACTGTTTTAAAATTTTTAAATTATTATTATTTATTCTTTATTATATAATTTCATTATTATTGCTATAATAATAAATGAATACCAAAAAAATTATTGGACCTGGATACAAAGTATTTAAATTCTTAACTCAAATAAATAATCAAATAGGAAGAGTATCAAAGGAAGCATCATTTGAAAACAATTTCAAATAATAGACAAATTAAAAAGCGTTTTGGAGTATCTGAACTTCTGAGATATGAAGATAAGATTCATTTTAAGGAATTATATAATTTTGATAATCAAATATTGGATCAGTTTACACTTCCAGAAGAACGGAGGGAAAAAGAGAGATACGAACTTGAAAAGATTGATAAGTTTAAACAACAAAGTTCAACTCCAAAGCATAATCCCAATGCAATATCTTTCAACAAAGCAAATGAAGACGAAGAGCTAGAAAAAATGGACATGATGGAAAATTTTAAAACTGAAGGTGATAACGAAGAAGAAGAGGTATAAACAATTATAATATAATTATTTATATAACTAATATAGGATGAATCTAATAAAAAGTTAAAAGCTGCTTTCAGAAAAATATTTGATCCTAACAAAAAGAAAGAAGAAAACGAAGGGCAACAAGAGGAACTTTACGAAAAGAAAGACTCTAAAATAACAAAAATATTAGAAGGAATAAAAAACGGAGAAGAGGCTGTACAATTCTTTGCAATGTACGGAAATACAACCCCTGTTAAATTTATATTTTGCAAAAAGAAGATTCAATCAAAAAGTTACATTTTCAGACCTTATGACCTTGAGAAAATAAAAGAGAAACTTGCAATAAAAGATTATTTTGTTGTCACCCCTTCAGGAATTACTCATGTTTATGATCCTGATCCAAATCCACTTAAAGAGTTTGATAACAAAACAAAAACTATTGCTGAATTCTATACCCTATCAGATTGGATGTATCAATCAACCCTTTTCAATATCCTTAAAAGAATAAATTACTTCAAAAATTTCTTGAAATTTAAACTCTTTACAATTTGGCGCAATTTCAATAGATTTAAGAAGTTCTTATCTATACGTCAAAAACTCTCAAGAAAACTGTTTATTACTAAGCCTGCTTTTGTTAAACCCTTATTAACAGCAAATGGACAAGTACTAAAAATGGAAAGTATTAAAACTCATGATATTACCTTTAAACTTTGGGGAAGCAGACTAATGTACGATTTTGACGACCAACAAAAGACTGTAACAGATAAAGCTAAAAATGATTGTAAAAACATTATCGAAAATGAAATATTTGATACTTTAAGGATGTTATATGAAGATGTTACAAATAGATCTAAAAAGAATAGAGTAATCGACGAAAAGGAAAATTCAAAATCTTTAATTGAATTGAAGAACAAATCCATGTTTATATTGAAACTAGAAAAAAAAGTCAGAAAGAAGCTTATTCTTTTAGCCGAACGAGATAAGAATTACTTCGATCAATTCATAAAGACAGTCGACTTAATGACAATTCAACTTTTATTCCAGCTTAATAAATCAAACTTAAGGGATATTCAACAAGAAATGCTAAGAGATAGAAGTAATGACTCAAATTTCCCTGGTATATTCAAACTAGACTTAATTTTCACTGGAGCTGTAGTTGAACTTAGTCCTACTGATAAAGAATTAGAAGATAAGTTTATTGGTTTATTCAGAATGATTATTGATTGCTTAATTGATATCCCAAGAATAGCATACTCTCTCAATAAAAAGGAGATTGAGAAAACACTTAATAAGGAAAATATAAATTTCCAGGAACAAAATGAAAAAGTTGTTAGAGTTGATATGATGGATGATGTAATAAGAAAAAGTCTTCAAAATATATTAATAAAATCAAAATATTATAAAACTTGTACTGAAGATGTATTTGCAAAAATAAATAAAGATTATAAACTTAGTTATGATAACATAAATGATAAATTTAAAGATTTTAAAGAACTTCAGCTTTTTAAAGAAACTTGGAAGATAGAGGAATATCTAGAAGCTAAACCAAAACCTAAGGTTGATCAGATTAAAAAGAAGATAGAAGATTTAGACTTATGGTCAATCAAAGTAGAAAATGATATTCCGTCTACAAATATAAAAGGAATTTTTAGTATTGATGTTCAACAAGTAAAAACTGATTTAACACTATTTCTGACAAATTCTAAGAGATCATTAATGGAATACTTAAAGGAAATGTACAAAACAGTTAAAGAAAAGATCAAAAACGATGGAGTTGAAGGAAACAACTTACTAGTCAAAAATAAAAAGACAATTCAAGCAATTTGCGACTACAAAGAGAGAATTCTAAAATATAAAAATACTAGTCTAGAAAAACTTGAAAAGAGATGTAAGAAAATAGATATCATCAATCAAACTATTAAACAATTCAAAATTGAAATGACTGCAATGGAACAAGGAGACTTCGATAGCTTAGAAAAAACGTTCGAAAACTTAGACAAAAAAATAAACGATGCTCTAGAGGATATTAACAAAAATAAAGATGACTACATTAACTCTGTTCTAACTGATGTTTCAAATAATAAAAATCAAATTTCTCAGATTATGGATATATTAGTAAATCCTCAGAGTAGTATTTTCTTAGATGTAAAAACACCAAGAGATACTATCCAAAATGGTCTTCAAATCATTGAAAAACAAATAAATGATTGTCAGAAGAATGCTACAAAATATGAGGCAAATCTAAAAACACTTGGAGGAGCCCCACAAGAAAGTGAAGTCGACGTCGAAAACCTAAAAATTGTCTTTGAAAATAGGAAAAAACTTTGGGACAACTTAATAAGTTATGAAAAAGAAAATGCAGATTGGAAACGAAAATCTTTAGTAGAAATATTAGACGCAAATATTGAAGAAAAAATGAAAGTCTATCAAATAAACGGTTTAGAATTAGATCAAAAATTAAGCGAGAATACCATTCCTGATAAAGTCTGTGAAGAGTTTAATGATAAAATCAGTGTATTCTTAGGTAGTATGCCTGTAATTACTGCAGTTAGTTCAACAGCTATGAAAGACAGACATTGGAAAGAAGTTTTCTCAATGTTAAATATAAACTATATTCCAGGAAAAACCTTAAACGAATTAAGTCTAGGCGATTTACTTGATAGATATGGAATTAACAACTATTCTGAACAAATATCAACTATCTCAACTGCAGCGAATGCTCAAGAAAGAATCATGAAAGATATGGAGAAGATAGAAAAAGACTGGTCAACAATGAAATTCCAAGTAATATTGCAAAACAAAATGGTTAGAGATAAGTATATTATAGCTACTGTTGAAGATATTATGAATTTATTAGAAGAACATACTCAATTAGTTCAATCTGCTATGGGTTCTAGATATGTTAGTGATATTAGAGAACTTGTTCAAAGATGGGAGGATGATTTAAATCTAATTGGAAGAATATTAGAAGAGTGGTTACTTTGTCAGAAACAATGGATTTATTTAGAAAATATATTCTCTGCTGATGATATTAAACGTCAAATCCCTGAAGCTCATAAAAATTTCACGAAGGTTAATAAAGGATTTAAAGATTTAATGTATAAAACATTCAAAAA
>Ga0100402_1004808_pt1 | contig 14123 bp, 11 predicted proteins | sample CryGeyme20150102_FD_80419 | JGI IMG/M metagenome (GOLD analysis project Ga0100402, IMG submission 80419) | Groundwater microbial communities from Crystal Geyser aquifers in Utah, USA - Crystal Geyser metaG 2015-0102 | ecosystem: Environmental > Aquatic > Deep subsurface > Groundwater | place...
AATCTGTGGGACCAAGGATGCATGTCCCCTGTAGAATCCCTGTAGAAATGTACTACACTGCAATTTAACTGCTACTGGCAAGGCATGCGACATGCTTCATGTTTTCCATTACAGAGGGAGTACCTGGTAGTGGTACTGCTGGTATGGTACTACTAGCAGTAACTACTAGCTAGTAGTAGTAGTACAAGGTACCGGTACTCGAGTAGACTAGTAGAGTTAAAACGCCTCATCACCGTCAAGGGTGTCAGCGCTTTCTACAAGTAGTAATAACAACTGTAGTAGCAACTATTACTACTCCTAAAAGCTAGTAGTATTGCCAGTACTACTGTAGAATACTATCACAACTTCTACTACTAGGATAATACCAGTAATCGACTATTACTAGCTAGTAGCTGCGGTAGCTCCTCTACTAGAAGACCTGCTCAATACTATAGTACCTGGTACTTTAGAGGATACTATAGTACTACTACTAGTAGCTAGTAGTAGTAACAATAGTACTAACACTAGCTTAGGGTGATGATGATTCCATGAGTAGAAATAATACGATAGGTAGCCATGGAGCTATCTACTAGTGGAAGGTAGCAAGAATAATGGCCAATACCGTTCTCTCTGTAACGTTACCTTCATCAGGTCGAAAAAATAACGCACAAAAGACAAGTGAATTAGTCGTCTACTAGACTACCTGGTAGTCTAGTATTTTGAAGAAAAAAATCCTGTTCAAAATACAGAAGTCATTTATAATTTCCACCCGGGCGCTATAAACTCCTTCTCGTGCCCGGCGGAATGAGAACCCTATTGTACCAAATCCAAAAAAATCAACGAACCTTTGATGCCGCCATCTGGATGTTGCTGTTGCTGCTGTTTGTTGCCTGCCCCTTCTATCATCCTGCCGCGAGCCATTACACTACCACAATACACTCATTTCATTTATGGATGGATGGATGGATTTTTTTTTTCATGAAAAGACAAACGATGACAACAAAATCGAACAAGACCAACAACATGAGCGACAAAGACATGATCAAAACGCAACAGCAAGAACAGCAACAACAGCAACAACAGCAGTGTCATATAGAAGATGCTGCAAAGGAAGCCTTGCTTCAGTTCAATAACAACAATGGCAACAACAAAAATAGTCCCGGACGACTCAAAAAATACGGTTCCACAACCAAGACCAACGCTACTACTTCGTCGGAACGATCGTATCCAAGTCGTATTCCTGATTCTCCTCTGCTTCGCAGATTATCAGCTTCTATGCATCCGCATCATCATTCATTGTTGGGTATAATTCTCATCATGATGGGCAGCTTCAGTTTTAGTTGCATGTTTTTATTCGTGAAATTTATGCAAGGACGTGCCAATACCTTCGTACTGGGATTTTACCGTGCCTTGGTCGAAATTCCCATTGCTCTATACCTGTGCTGGAGTGACAACGAACATCCTCTGGGTCCTCCCGAAGCACGGGCATGGTTGTGGGTACGAGGAGGAATGGGAGCTGCAGCGGTACTGTGTTTCTTTTACGCTATTCAACATTTGCCACTACCAGATGCTGTGACGTTGCAATTTACTACACCACCCTTTGCCGCCGCCTTTGCGGTTTGTTTGGCCGGAGAAAAATGGCAGACATTGGACATGTTGGGTGCTGTGGTGTGCTTGATGGGTGTCGTACTGATTGCACATCCATCCTGGTTGTTCGGTGCTGCATCCACAGCAGAGGCTCAAGATGCAGCTCTAACACTCAACATTCACAACGGCCAAGAAACGGAAGAAAGAGAAAGTGTAGCGGCTATTGCAGTGGCTCTGTTAGGCGCTGCATTTGCCGGATTGGCCTACACGTCGGTACGAAAAATTGGACACGGAGCTTCGGCAAATGTCATGGTATTATATTACAGCATGTTGAGTCTTCCCGTGGTATTTGTCAGCTCCAGAGTCTTGCTAAAAGATTGGAATGTATGGGGTGGCGGAGGCAGCTTTACCTTTGGAGATTGGTTCTGGGTGCTACTGACAGGTGTCACAGCCTACAGCGGCCAGTACTTGACCAATTTGGGTTTGCAGCACGAATCGGCTGCTACCGGAACCCTTGCAACCTGTTCCCAAATTGTCTTTACGTACCTATTTGAATTGGTATTTTTGCACGAACCCATCAACATCTGGAGCGTCGCTGGAACGCTACTGATTTTGGGTTTTATGATGATTGTTGGAAGTTGCAAAATGAATCAAGCCGATGAAACCATGCACGAAATGGTGGCAGGTGAACCAGAATCGCTCGCTTTATTATTCTCGGCCGAACGTGACGTGCTCGTAACTACGGACGGGACCAGAATTTCGCTACGCTAAACTCATACTATAATAGTAATTACAAATCATAAAAAGTATTGTTGCAGATGAGTATCTACACAATGGTGTATCTAGCTAGTAGCTTGTGATCTTTACAATAACATTCGGCTATTATTACTAGCAGAAACCTACTTTTCAACAACACGAATAGGACAATAATCAAACCATGTCGCTACAAAACCACTCTCGTTGAACAAGCCATAGCTGGTACAGCATATCTGCTGCGTGCATGATGTGTTGGCTCTTGGCTCCCATTCTTCCGAGTGCTTCCTATTGATGATTGTGTTGGCTGTACTGGATAAAGGCATCCGTAAAGAAAATTGTGCAGCCTACCGGTAGCGCTACTGCTATCATGTTCTTTCCGAGTCCTCGTCCCATAAAAGACCACCCCATTTCTTTGTAGAGATGGGACACAGTAGCACGAAGACCCAGATGTGTTTTGAACTGTTCGTTTCGAATGACATCCAATGGATTCGTCAATGCAGCACCAGCCACACCAGCTGTAATGGACTTGAGAGCACTACGAACCAACATGTCCCGATCATATGTTGGAGCATTAGGATTTTGAGGCATGGGCAATACCTTTTCGCAGTAGTCCTTGACAGCAATGGCAGTACAGTATTTGGGAACTGTCTTGAGAACTCCAGCCGTAGTTCCGTGCCACAAGCCTGCAATTCCGTGATGCTTGTAAAGGTATTTGATGGACTGGACGACATTGGGCAAATGGTGCGATGGATCCTGGAGAGTCACCGTGGCTCTCACGATAGGTTGGTTGACCACCTGGACAATGGTGGAAACCAACAAAGGAGGAGCTACCGTCGCCGTGGCGTCCGAATATCCCTTTTTGAGCAGAAAGGCTCGACCGACATCGGAAAAGTAAAAGATAGAGGCCCTTGCATACGTCATGCCAAACACAGTGGCTGCCATTCCTTTGTAACTGGGGTTGAGTAACAAACATTGCAAACAAGAATAAAAGTAAGTTCAGATTTCCTCAGTAGTATTTAGCAGAAAGAAGAAAAACCAGTAAAGGAAACACTTACGGTGGCAGGAATCCCCAAACGTAGGGCGTCAAAGCTTGTGGAATTGTGAAACGACCAACATTCAAAGCCGCAACCTCGAATCCGCTCTGTCCAATGGCTGCCGAACGCCACAAGGGATAACATCCCGTGGCCGCCAGGGCCGAAGCCAAAAAGTATTGAACTGGATATTCTTTGGCTGCTGGTGGTCCCATTATTTTTTCAAAGTAGTAAAAGAAGTTGCGTGCTTGTTCTTTGGTTATTAAGAAATTGTGATCTTGAGAAGTTTGGAACAATTCCTTTTATTTTTGTATTCTCGCAAAACATCAACTAACTTGATAACTCAATAATCATCGATTCTCATCAAACTCTCTGATGATACTTGCTCTGCATAGTTTACACACTTCATTCTGTTTTCAAGTTTGTACTGCAAACAGACTAGCAAGTACTACTACCCCTACCAAGCGCATCATCCATTCTGTTCTTACTTGTCGAGGGTGTCAAACAAAAAAATCCGATTTTAGAGCGTCATGATTGCCTTCTTTCAGTCGACAATTTAATTGATACTGATTCGTCTTAACCATTAGACTGATGAGGGTTAACGTTAAGCACATTTACCACACTAAGGTTCGGATTTGGAAAAGCTACGTCTAGCTAATAGTCTAGCTAGCTAGCTACTCTACAAACTCTCTATATTAATGAAGCAGGAACATATATGTTGGCGGTATTTTGCAAACAGCCGAGGTTTCCGACGTCGCTCGTCAGAAAAGCCATTCTAAATAAATGACCGCCAGGGAACGAGATATTGAGGTACTACAGAGAGCAACAGGCACGGAAGACACACAAAAAACGCAGCGAGATCGTGCGGAGTCGAAAGAGGCGTCAATGCCAGTCGCAATTCGCAATAGAAAAAGTACAGAACATATAATTTCGCATCGACGTAAATGATAAATTGGTCGCATTTTTTCCATGACTCGTGACGGAAGCGGTGATTGTGGCTCGAGCGCGACCGGAACCGGGAATGAGAGAGAGAGAGAGAGAAAGTATAGACGACGTAAATACCTACTGTACTTAAAATACTGCCGAAGTGGAGATCGTAGCGTAGCTGCTCCACCAAGCTAATATCACTGCATGAGAATCTATTTTTTTTATCACTGCATGAGATCTCATTAACTAAATCTATCAAACAGATCTACAGCAACTCGTCAGAATTGTGTACCATCAGCTCTTCACGGAGAGGATTTGTTGGTCGAGTTGCGTCATCACGTTCAGGCAAACTTTTGGTTGAAGGAAGCATTTGTGACCACAAGACACAAACTAGCACCAAACACCCTGCATGAAGTATTCCAACCAAACCAAAGATCAGTAGCAAGTTGACACCAGACGCTTGGACTTGGTAAAACAAGGCTACAGCTATAAATGGTCCAATCATCCTAGCTGCTGAACCTCCAGACACCATCCACCCAAGGTACTTCCCTTGGTTCTCAGCGCCAATTAGTTTGGAGTACAGAGCAATAGTAACTGGGCGACAAGTCATGAATCCGGCGTTCATGATCATGTATCCTACAACAAACCTGGTTTTGTACGTCCACGGCAGTAGTTCCAGCGCAAACTTTGGTACCCAACCAAGCTCATACCAATTGATTGCAAGCAACTGACCAATAATGCTGAGAATAAGGGCACACACAATGATCCAGCGGTCCTGTGTCCACTTGCTAGCCAGTGAAAAGACAATGTATGCGACCAAAGAAACTGCTCCACCGCAAGCGAAAAGAATGTCGCTGCCGAAAGAACCATTAACAGTTAGACACAGATAAATTTACACAATCTTCACATGTACCCTAGTAGAACGAAGCAAACACCCAAAAAAATCGTATACTTTTCCCCTTACCAATGTTCAACGTCCCAGCCGAAATAGTCTTCAGCCAGTGGGGAGGTTATAGTTTCAAGCACTGACCAAGAGCACATGATTGTAAATTGCACAAAAATCAATCCCAATACGAGCGGTAAAGCTGGGGGACGAGGAGGGCGCTGCTCCAAGGTTACTGTACCCTCGTGGTAGTTTTGCTGTTGATCTTTGAAAAGACCTTTTAACATACCAATATTCAAGAGGAACATTGTGGTCAAGAGCCAACCTGGGCCTGTGTACTTATTAATGCTAAGTCCAAAAATGCCTGCGTCCACTGTCGAAAGAAGCCCAGCCAGTACCGGTCCCAGAATGAAACCCAAGACGTTCACGGCTGAAACGGATCCCAGGTAGAACGTGCGTTCTTTTGTGCTGGTATTTTTTGCAATATAAGCCAGTTCCGTACTGATTTCCATTCCAGCACTAATTCCTGTGAGAAGTCTTGCCACGAGGATCAGCATGTACGTAGGAGCAGTCGAGTAAATGAGACTGGAAAGTAACCCCAGCACGGAGCTACCAATGAGAAGGTTTTTTGTTGATATTTTGTCCGCTAACCAACCCCCAGTCGGCGATCCGATCATCTGTCCAACACTGTAAAAGGAAATGACCCAACCCAAAAACCACGGTGGGGCCTGAAGAACTTCTAGGTAGAATGGTACAGAGGGCACTACGGCTGTAAAGCAACATCCATTGAAGAAGATCATTGTGTAAATGACGAAAAAAGAGCGTACGGGGTGGCGGGTTTCTGCATCACAAGAAAATATTTTGAAGAACAAAGATTTGGGGGAGCAAGATTCTGTATCCGTCATGGCAGCAAAATTCGTTGTAGTAGCATGTACGTCATCATCATCTTCCTGCTGCTGCTCCTGCTGCTTCCAAAGCCGCCTGTCTCCTGTCGTCATGGCCGCAAAATACCGTTCGTTTGTTGGTTCGTGGTTGTGTGAAATTCCTAGTATGCGTACTGCGTACTGCGGTAAGTGTTTTATGCTCTCAGTTTGGTCAACTGTTTTTACTTTTTAGCCCACTGGTCGGCCAATTGCTCCGCTATTAGCAAGCCAATTTTGCTGCTGCTCTTGAAGTGTCGTGCTGTACTAACTTAATTACCTGGTACCTATTTCGGTCAGCTGGGAATGTTGGAAAAACAACTTTGATAATATTATTAGTGTCGTTGGTTGGATGAAAAATGAAAACGATACGTCTTTCATGTTTCAACAAACTGTGATAGCTGTTGCAGTTAGGCTTATGTTGTGTGCATCTTTGTATTACTAGTAGGTACCAACCAGTATGCATTATCCATCAACGAGCATGTGCGCAGCATTGTCGTACTGGCTAGTAGTAATTCATGCTGGGATAGACTTAAACGGCATTATCTGATCTATTATTTTACAGTGTTTCTTTTCGTTCGATCGAAGTCTTTCGGGATTCGTGTACTTCCTTCGTCCAGCGATACAGGGATGCAACTGCATGCCACTAGCTAGTGTCTACCTGGTAGTTGTATCATCATTTGTTGAGATTTGAATAAAAAAAATGAGTCATCATGTACATACCACGAGTGGTAATAGTCTACTATGGTACCTGGTAGTCCATTAAGTACTCATTTTCTATCATCGCCAATTTTCAACCGAGAAAACATGCGACCAATTCTCGTCCAAGCAGTCTATGCTTCTGCCTACGGTAAAACATACGGTAGTCAGAAATGAAGCAGTCCAAAAGTACTCACGGAAGGAAACAGTACAACTAACAGATACTGAGTAGAAGCTAGCTCATATCACCAGGTACTCGAGTAAGTATGTAGGCTCCTCTTGGTTACCAGTCTACTGGTACTCTATCTGCTAAGTAGGTGCTCAAAATACATTGGTAGATAGCGCGCTTGGCGGCCGAGAATCACTAGCCCATAATTCTATGACTGAATGTGCACGGATGCTTGCGATCCTGTTGTGTTCACAGCTAACTGTTCGCAATTCTGCCAGCCAGTCTACTCGGGTTGCTAACAAGCTTTGGGCAGTGCGTGGGTATTTTGACAAAGAACAAATGCACCAGATCCATCCTGCAGGCTTGGTGCATTATATTTTATTGCGTGTTTTTAAGTGTGACCAGATCGAAGTGCTGTACTTACTGGTAGTACGGTAGTTTACGCTTTACCAGTACCTGTACGAGGTATGGTTACCAGGTACTACCTCTACTAGTAGTAGTACTAGTAGTAGCTAGGAGTGGTACTACCATAGGTAAAAGTTATTCTACCAGTACTACCGTAGTAGAGTATGATATTACTATTCAAGTTGTACTCTAACAGTTACCTGGTACCTGGTTTTAGTACTTGTAGCACTGAATTTGAGTATCTTGGAATATTCAGAAGTAAAGTGTCAGAGTAGCTACCTGGTACCAGGTAGCAGTGGTAGAAACTACTACTCTAGCTAGTCTACTACCTGGTACCAGGTACAGTAGTAAATAACAGTAGTACCTGGTATCACGGTAGTAGTACCGTACCAGGGGTAGTACCAATCTACTACTGCTGTAGTAGAGTAGTATCAGATTAAACGAGAACCCAGAGGACTTTATTGTGGACGATGATGCTGAGCTCAAGGTTTGCTGTTGTGAAATAGAGTGGTATTGGCAACTGAGGAAGGGAAAAACAAGAGACTTTTGTCAATACTACTACCAGGTACCTAGTACTAGATCTAGTATACCAGGTACCTTGTACTCCTACTAGTAGTACTAAAACCATCACGACCACCATTTTTCGAACACCATTATTTTTGGAACGCCCGTGCAGTCTTTATTGGTCACTCTATATCGTCAAATCGCAAGACTCTCACGATTGCCAAAAGGTATTTCGCTCAACGGTACCTGGTACCTGGTAACAGATTACCCTGGTATGTATTACTACCAGGTCCTAGCTAGTAGAGTGAAGAAACTAGCAACTGTCTACTGTGTTGTTCGATTAGAGTAGTCTAGTACCAGGTAGTACCTGGTACCTGGTACTACCATGGTACAACGTACTATCACGCGTAAACCTAATAGTAGCTCCAAGATTTCGCATTTCTACAGTCCTCCACGACGCTACTACTAGCGAGTCTACCTGTTACCAGATACGAGCATTAGTTTTTGGCAATTCAGCGGCGAGCAACAAATAATAATCTATAATTCGCCTCAAATACTTTACAACTGAGATACAACTGCAATAATTATCGAACCTTTGCACACCATGAATATGGGAATGCAACCTCCTCTACGTGCAAATGATGATGACAAAGCCCAGGAGACAAAGACCATCAAAGACGACAAAGCAGGTGAAAGTCTTGGAGGTGCGTGTGATGTGTTTGTTTGGTGGTGCTACTTCACTTCTCATCTTGGGCAATAAGTTCGATAACTCACTATCATTTATAATCCTTCGATCTCTCGTTGCAGTTGGCGCCTATAATGTTCACAACGGTCGAACCAGCAGGAAACAACAAGCCGAGACTAAGACTAGTACAGTTCATCGCACGGGTACGAGCAGCAGTAGCGGCAGCAGTAGCAGTAACAATAGTCTTGGTTCGTCTGCAGCAGACGAAAAATGCAATAAAAGTTCAAGCCATGATTTTGATGAATCTGCCAATACGTTACATACGCGCAATTCTCATCTTGATCACAACAATGGTTCATATAATAGACACTCGGAAGGGTACGAGTCGTCTCCTGGGCAACGTCAAGATCCTCCTCATGAAAAAACTGCCACCGTTGTTCCTGCTAGGTTTTGTAACGCCAGCTGTCACACTGAAGCATCCTTGGATATTGCCGATTTGGTCCCGCCTCCCCGACCACCAGCACAACAGCGAAAACCGATTGACAGGCCATCTTCTTCACGACAAGCAGCTCGACCAGCATTACGAAAGAACAACAACAATGGCACCAGTAGTAGTAGTAGTAGTAGTAGTAGTAGTAGTAGTAGTAGTAGTGCTAACAAGAGAGGTACAACATCACCACTACCTCCTCCACGAAACGTCAAGAACGATCCCAATGCACTGATCTTCATTCCCGTGGAACCAGGTCTTCGCGTACAACTTCGCCGAACACCCGAAGTTCAGGCTGCTTTAATCAGAGACTATTACATGACATTGTCCTGTCCCAATTGTCGACGAAACATTGCTGTAATTGCCAACGCGGCCTTTGTGGCATGTCCTGATTGTGATGAGATTTCATCCTTACCGGGTGATATTGTTCCTGTTGGTAGAATGTTCCCAAGAGAACCAGAACGTCGTCGTTACGGATTAGGACTCGGAATGACATGGCAAACCTTGCAAAAGATTCATCAAGAACTTTTTACTCCAACGTAAAAAACAGCAAGTGATAATTTATTATTGTTGTATAGAGTCCGGTACTACTATTGTCCATTGTTTATACATTCGTTCGGTTTTTGTGTGCTTGTGTCTTGGGTGCTCTGAGACAGAAAGATTATGAATGGTTGATGGTTGTATGGTACCAGGTAACCTTTACGGATGTGATGTGATGTGTACTGGTAGTGGTAGTATGCTACTGTAGCAAGTATCTACATATTCAAGTATTCAATTGTTCGATGCGAAATTCATTACTATTCTAGTACTACTACTGGTAGTAGTAGTCTACAAACAAACAAATCAAAATAAAGTATTGGTCCCAGTCACACCACTACTACTAATAAATCGCGGTTTTTAATACACTCCGACCGCTTACTAAAGTCTCCTGCAGTCATTTTTAACTTAAACCCTGATGAATGATGATACTCCTAGGATCCCATACACGGGTAGTAGTAGGCAGAGTACTACAGTAGCTAGTACTGCTAGTAGAGTAGACTGCTACTGGTAGATGTAGACGTAGAGCACTTATTATTGCTTAAAGGCTGAAGAAAGGATGAAGGGAAACACAGAACTCAACAACCACATTTGGCTAATTATTTAGTTTCTTGGTGCGGCAAACTTTGAAAAGGACTTGCAGTATAAATCACAGTGATTATTATAATACTTTTTGAGTCGCAGTATGGAAGATCCGCTGATAGGTTTCTCAACAGTGCCCGTCATCAAAGTAGTAATATCTGCTCTTGTGGCACTTTTTGTTGCTGCTGTGATGAAACATTTCATTCTGACTTACAGCAACGATAATTCCAGCAGCAAAGCTCCGCCGCCACTACGGTTTCGTCGTGCTACTGCTGCTGCTGCTGATGATGATGATGATGATGATGATAGTTTGAAACCAAAAGTTGGAACAGTGATTGGTAGGGTTAGTCAGTTGAATATTTTTCCAGGAAAGAGTATGAAGGCCTGTAAGGTTTCCAAGTGTCGTATCACTAGTGCAGGATTGGAAGGTGATCGTATCATCATGGTCGTCAATTCCAAAAATGTTGTAATTACACAGCGCATGATACCCCAACTTTCTTTAATACGTGTTACTCTTCACAGGGTCAATGTCAATAATGATGACAATAATGATGACAATGGTTGGGTAGTAACACTGTCATTAACCCCGGTGTTCGAACAAAACCAATCATCACCATCGTCATCATTTCAAAATGATTTAAAACTCGATCTTTCCAAAGCAGTTATGGACGCGGAGAAGAAGAAAAAGAAGACGGTGATGATCGAATTACACACCATCAAGGCACGGTGCGTGGATTTGGGAGACGAAGCTGCGACATGGATCGATCATGCCCTGACGAAACTGTGTCGCAATAGTAATAGTACCACTAGTACCACTAGTACTACTAGTACTACTCCCAAGGTAGGATATCGTATCGTAACATTGGCACCAAATGAAATGCGTCGTTTATCATCAAGTCCAATTGCACGATATTTCATGATGGAACAAGTGCGACACTTTGATGCTACATTATTATCGGATTTAGCACCCGTATCATTTGCATCCGAAACATCCTTGGCAGCTTTGAACGAACAAATAAAAACAACAACAGCATCAGAAACAAAAACAAAAACAATTCCCATGGATCGATTTCGGACGAATATCGTAGCCAAATATCATCGAGAACAGAATGATGATTCTACTGATACTGATTTGGCCTTTTTGGAAGATCATATTCGAACACTGCAAATTGGATCACTTGTTTTTCGCGTCCTGGGACCAACCTTTCGATGTGTTATTCCCACAGTTGACCAAACAACGGGAGAAGCAGGATTTCGTCAAAATCGCAGCAAGAGCAGCACCAACAACAGTCTTCGACAAGCGGAACCGATTGCGACACTCAAACAGTTCCGTAGCGGTGGTTTGCGACACGGTTGGACAGGATTCGCACCCGTTACGATGGGTGGATCACAGAGCTTGGCACCCCTGTTTGGAATTTATCTCGGTACCGAAGAATCTGATGCGATGGGGAAAGTAGTGTCCGTCGGTGATCCCATTCGAATTTTGGAGTACAAAAAGACGACCAGCGATAATAATTTTGGATTCCTGTCAAAGCTCAGTAACGCTGTTACCGTAGCCCTTGGTTGGGAGAAGAAGGAGGGAGAGATAGAGAACCATGGTGCAGTAATCACAGAAGATTGTAAATGATCATTAGGTCGACGACGGATGACGTTGATACAGTAAACTGCCAAGTTGTGGGACTGCAAAGAATGCTACTGTACTTCATAAAATAATGATACAATTGTAGTGTGTTTTTGTGCCACGATACTTTCTGTTCTGTAATAAATTGTGCTTATAAATATACATAGCATACAAACTGCATTATTCTACAACATTTTCAATCTCTTTATTTGTATCATGCTCCTATCATCCTGTAGACAAAATGTCACGGAGCCTCCCACAAAAACACTCGCATACAGTACCCACGCGCAAAAACAAGACTACTTTTCTCTCTTTCTACACCCCATACAATCACTTAGGGACCATTTTTCTATTCCAATCGTACTACATATCCCAACAGTATAATGGCTCCCGCAACAAAACCAGTAACACCCCAAAAGAGATTCGTGTGGTCTTCGCTATCGTCATAATTTTCGGACATTAGTACGTAGCCAGTATGACAATTGTACCATGCCAAGCCAATGAGAATCACTCCCGTGAATCGATGTTGGACTTGCCAAAATCGACGAATCATAGAAGGTTGGGAAGAAGAAGAAGAAGGACCTACTGGTGCTGCATTGTCATAGGTGTTTTTCTTGTTGATATTGTTGTCCGTGATACTAAGTGCAGCCTCCTTTTCCGGCAAACTAGCTTCTTCGTCACCACTCGAACGAACCGTCTTCGTAGGAGATACACCCTCTTTGACCGGTTCTGCTTCATCACTTCCGGTATCATCTCTTTCATCGGTTGGATCTGGACTGGCAGGTGCCCCCGGTCGAAAATAGGCCATTGCAGATTGTAACATTACAATGATAAAAATGGCTAATCCAGCTCTGTGGTGAGAGCTGGTGCTATCACCATCGACGGCCTTGGGAAAGTGCGTCTTTTCTTCTTGACTGGTTGCGGCAACAGCCAACGAAAATCCCACAATAGTCAAGGCAACACATAATACATTGAGATAAAAATGCAACTTGTACCAATTGGGACCGACTAGAGAACGAAGGATTCCAGCTCCAATAGCAACTGGACCTACAAGACCCCAAGCAATGGCCATAGTCCATCCATGAGCGACCGACAATGGATGTGTCTTATCTGCTTGGTCCTCGCGAACCACCAGTCCACCACTGGTAGTGGCAGCAGAAGCCGAGGTAAAGGAGGAGCCACCAGAGTTACCGTTTGCAGCACCAGGCGAAGAATCGACAACATCAGTAGCATCCACCAAAATTTCGCTTTCTTCTTCATTCTCCTCTTTAATCTCAGGATTATCCTCTTCTTCCTCCTCCTCCTCTTCTTCCCGATCATTTTCCTTTTCGTTCCATTCTTCTTCTTCTTCCTCCTCCTCCTCTTCCTCTTCTTGTTGAAGAGATTCTTGGACTGCAGGCTCAACCGCCGCGGTAGGAGGTGTCACTGGAGAATCCGTAGGTGCCACTGCGGGCGTCTTTTCCACACAATTGTCTTGCAAGGACAAGAAGAAGGACCCGTGCGTCTTGTGCTTGCCTTCCCACGCATTGTCGGGAAGACCGATGGCAAACAACCATGAAGAATCGTCAGTAACGCCTTCCAAACTCCGAGTAAACTCCAGAGTTGACGTTGTCTCGGTTTGCTCAAATTTTCCTGTTTCTAGCAATGCTTGCGATGCCATGGGAATTACACCCGATCCGTCTTTGGCGTCGCTCTGCAAATCGTACAATTGCGTGGAGGTTCCCAATTCAGTAACACCATCCTCATCGTAAAGCATGCGTCCAATAATGGCCTGGCCTGGCACCATTTTACTGCCACCTTCCGTATTGATGCCAATACCAACCCACGACATGCCACCCGTGTACGTCAGTCGCATTGTAAATGTATTTTCGGCAGTATTTTTGACGTGCTCCAAAAGCACATTGTCGGCCAATTCGACGGGTGCAGATAACGTGCATTCGTATAGTTTCTGGGCTTGAGCAGTAGTAGCAACAACAGCAACGAGCAATGCGAGGGTAATCGAAAACGATTTGTTTTGTTGGAAAACCATCACCAGTTTGCTTCGGGATTTTTTTAAATAGTTATGGCTTCTGAGTTAGGGAAAAAATGATGCAAAAGTATCCTACAAATGAAAAAACTGCGCGACCATACGTTGAGTGTTAATTAGAAGAAGGCAGCGTAAAAAGCTAGTGTGGAGACTACATGAATATTAGAGTAAATATTGAATATTATGATAATAGTAGGAGCAAACTAGTGGTTGGTGTGTGTATAGGAAGCAGGCATAGGCACACGACCTAATAGAGTAAGACCTAACTCCTGAGTCCTATGGCAGTCCACCTGGGCTTAATTTGGTCCCCTTGATTCATATATCC
>Ga0100402_1004825_pt1 | contig 14104 bp, 2 predicted proteins | sample CryGeyme20150102_FD_80419 | JGI IMG/M metagenome (GOLD analysis project Ga0100402, IMG submission 80419) | Groundwater microbial communities from Crystal Geyser aquifers in Utah, USA - Crystal Geyser metaG 2015-0102 | ecosystem: Environmental > Aquatic > Deep subsurface > Groundwater | place...
CCATCCCAAGTTTCTTGTGAATAAGAACCTAAAAGCCCCTTTACCATGAGGTAGGAATATGCTGCGTCTTCGGCAAGGGTAGTGAAGAATGATGCTCCAGCACATTTTGCGTCATTATGCACCCAAATTCCTACTTCTCCAACGAAGTAAGTATGATATTCCTCCACCTCAAAATTATATACAGTCTCTGCCCGTTCATCAACCTTGATGTCCCTAATTACAAGTTTCTGACCATCAGCTCCAAGAGTTACATGCCCAGTAAGTAACTCTTCTGCATCAACCCAACTTGAGTTTTCTATAGAGAACGTCTCTGACGTATAGCCTTGTTTTTGAACACGAAACGGGTGATTCCAAGTGGTTTCTATTACAGTTCCATCATTAAATGTAACCTTGTAAATCGCTTGAGTCTGTTTTACGAAGGTGTTAACAACTCGTTTGTAAGAAATTTCGCCTGTTACATCGGATTTGGACAGCACCATATCCCCAACCTGAATGTCTTCGATATACTTTAGTCCATCGCCTGTATGGATTTTTGTTCCGGCGACGAAGCAAGTTCTATCTACAAATTCATCTGTTAATGGATCAATCCAACCAGAGTGATCTCCATATTGACCACTTAGTTGATCAGCAAAATCCGATATGGATCCTGTAATGCGATCAAATCCACGTCGAGTTGTATGTTGGTCTCTTAGATTAACTTCTCCATTGATCTCAGCTGATTTATTTTGAACGAGTTTTTCTTTTTGATCATCACTTAGTTTGTCCCAGTCATTGGTGTTTACTCCCTGAGATTCAAGCCATGCCTTCTTGGCATTATCTAACTTGACTGTTTCCATATGGACGTTTTCAGAGATACCTTCCATAGCAGACATGCTTGCAGCCTGAGATGTTGCGATTCCTCGTTTCCAATCAGGAATTATGGGGGCGTTAACAGATGAAAAACCAGTGATCGAGTTGTAACTGACGCTACTTCCGTTACTCCCACCTGAAAGGCTTAGGCTTCCATCTTTGAAATTGTATCCAGCACTTGCTGTAAATCCTGAACCACTTTCGTAATCTAGATTAAACCCTCCATTTTGAGTTAGGGAAACAGTTGCTCCTTTGGACTTATCTTCGTATTGAATACCGACCCCATTTTTCTGGGTGAAGGTTAGTGAAGATGCTTTAGAAACATTTCCAGCCTTATCAAATGTATTTTGAGTTACATAGGCTCCAAAACCTTCATCTCTGTTATAGCTTATCCCAGAGGTAAGACCGCTTTTGGTTGCAATACCGACACTAGCTTCAAAACCACCAGACTCACTCCAAGCAAGTCCAGCATTTAATCCGTTAGCATTTTTAAAACCGATTGCAGCGCCAAATCCACCTTGTTGAGAATAGTTTACACCAACTTGTATTAGTGGACCAATGCCAGCATTGACACTAGCCCCGAACCCATCTTTTTCAGAATAGGAGACGCCCGCAGTAATGAACTCATTTCCACCACCTACACTTCCACCAAATCCATCTTCGAAAGAGTAGGAAACTTCTAGATTAACACCGAACATTTGTCCACCGGCAGCAAGTCCACTGATACCTCCAGCGATCGCACCGAGAGTTCCCCCTTCATAGGAGCCTTGGACAGCTTTGTAAGCTGCAAGTGCGAGTAGAGATGCACCTCCAGTAAAAGGTGCCGCAATAACAGCGGCAACAGTTGCAATTGTATCAATGATTTCCCCATTGTCATTCATGAACTTGGTTGCTTGTCTTGCATCGATGAGTCCACCCGTTAGAGTGGAGAGACCATTTCCAACTGCATTAGCAAATCCATTTCCATTGAGCGCTTCACCTTCGGCCTTTTGCTCATCATAGAGTTCTTTCATCTTGAGGATTGGGAAATACTGGTCGAAATGGTGTTTTCCAAATGATCCACCAACTGTCGGTCCAACTAGGTAACCTGAGTTTTTGGCGGATTCAACCATTTGATTTTTTTCGGTATCATCAGCTTGGGTATATCTTAGTAATTGTTCTGGATCAGTGAAGAGTCTTTGAAGAGAAGACTGGGCTGCCCTAGAAACACGAGCTAAGGCTTTCGGATCACCTAACGTGAATCCAATTTCTCTGTTTTCTGGTTTTTCAGGATCGAATGTAGCTTTGAAATCGGTATCTAGTTGGTTACGAGCAAGTCGTACCATCATATTCAATTCAGCACTGTTTGGACCACCTGCCCCAGAGAGAGCTTCAAAGTCTGTAAGATCCCATTCTTTTCCACTGGCATCTTTAACATTTGGTAACTTGGACGGTTTTGTATATTTGTAGAACTGGTAGGCGGGTAGAATGTGAAGTGTAGGGTTTCCGAGCTTGTCAACGGACATTCTTGCATATCCACCTTGACCTTTGAAGAAACCATCTTGGTTCAGTTGAGATGTGAGCCCATCATCTAGAGCTTTGTTTTGTGCATTGATAGTTTCTTCGAAAGCTAGAGGAATTGACCAGAGACTGTCTAGAGTTTGTAGAACAGACATTCTCTTGGTTTTGTCATCCATGTCTTTACGTAGCTCTTTCATTTTGTCTATGTTGGATGAGTCGTAGTTAGCTTTTGCTAGCTCGTCTGTATAGAATTGAACATCCGCATAGAGTCCTTGTTCGAGGATTTTGGTATCAATGGACTGTGGCTTGCTCGCCATTAGATTGTTTAGGATTGCGTTTGCTTGACTTTTGAGATCGATTCCTTTTGGAGCGTCCCCTAGACTATCTATAGTTTTTAGTATCTCGCTGTATACTTGACTGATTGTTAGAGTTTGGTCATTGGAATTGAGTTTTGCGATTAAATCAGATTCCCAGGCAGCTTTTTCTTTGAGAGCTGTCTCGATTCGGGTCATATGGGTATTGGTTCCGTTGGTTGTTTGTTTACGGAAATCCCTTCTCCATTCTTCCCAGGCTTGGTTGTATGACGTGAGCATATCGTTGAATCGATTGGAGCCTGTGGTTTGTAAGAACTGGATGTTTTCTACCCATTCTTGTTTTTTGTTTTGGAAATCTTTTTCTTTTTCTGCCCAGTTTTTGAGTTGGGCTTCTCTTTGTTGTTTTTCATTTAAATCATAGAGTTGATCTACAACCTTACCTTCACCCATGTAATCATTTACGAGGGTTTTGTACATATCGTATTCGATACGAGCGCCAGATCCTCCGGTTGAGTTTCTAAGGATGGTTGAAAAGAAAGCTTCCCTATCATCTAAGATTTCTCTTTGATCTACTTTCACACCGTTTACGACAACGGCTTCTTGTGCGGCATAGTATTCGTCTCTTTCGATCTCGTATTGGGATTTAGCGAGGGATGCAAGAGAGCCGATGAATTCATCGGCGGATGTCATGTAATGCATGAGTCGTCCGTCAGAGGTATAACCTCCGTTACCTGCTGCTGATTGAGAGCCTGTGACAGCTTGACCTTGCCTTACATAAATACCATAGGAGTCCTTGACTGCTCTTTTTTGTACAACAGGATCCCCACCTTTTCCAACGATCCGTTCTAGAGTGAGAGGATCTTTCCCTCCATTCCAAACGAGGCCACTTGTTTGAAGTTCTCCGGAGTTTCCTTGTAATAGGGCTCCATTCCCAAGGTCCGCTAATACATCTTGCTCAGAGAGTCCGGTATTGAGCCCAGTGTAAGCTCCGCGTCCAAGTAACATATCCGTTAGTTGTTCTTTTGTAGAGATGTCTGTGTATCGGTTTAATTCTTCTTGTGCATTTTTCAGATTTTGCGAGAGAGTTTGGATGGATCCTGCACCACCTGTTCCATGAGCTTGAGTTTCAAGTTGCTCTCTCGAACTATTCCAAGTATTTTGTATTTGTATAGCATAGCCGATAACAAATGGATTCCAGAGTGCTTGGAGGGTTAAAGTAAGAATAATAGCATTTCTTGAGTTATTGAAGAGACCATCCATAGCATTATGATAGCCTTGGTAGTCCCCACTTTGCATTCTAACTGCTGAAATTTGCTCAGGGTTCCCATAAAGGAAAATGGGATTAAACGCATCTTGAACTCTTTTGACTGTCTCGGTAACCTTTCCTCCGTTATATGTATGGAAGAAGCTCCCTAGATTCATATTTGGATAGAGTTGGTTTTGTCCAGCCGAGAAAGTCATGTAAGATCTGGTATTGCCTGTAGGTTTTTGGACAAATCTGTATTTAGTCGGATTTGATCCTGGAATAGCTTCTCGAACAGTTTGCATTACAGGAATATGTGTTGAAGTTCCCCGTCCAGCATGGGCAAAATCCCAGAATCCAATTTGGTTTGCTCGTATACCTTCTGCTATTTGGTATTGCGCACGAAGTTGGTTTTCTTTTGTTTTGTAAAATGCTGATCCAACATCGAGTCTTCCATCTAGGACATGTTCAAGATTTGCTTCTGGACTGTCATAGAGAAGATTTCCTAATTTTCCCTGTAGGGAAGATTTAGCTGCGTCAACATTTGCTTTTAATTCTTGCATTTTCGCTTGAATTATAGCCTCAGCTTGACTGTAACGCATTGCTCGGTTTGCCCAGTCTTCTGCCTGGTTTCTATTTTCGAAAACAGCAGGATCGCTACGTAACTCGCTTAATTTAACTTGAGAGTCTACGGCGCTTTGTAGTTTTTTAATCTCAGCTAGTTTGTCTCCTACCTCTTTGTTTGCTAGCTCATATCTTTTTTTAGCAAGATCTACTGGAGAGAGAATGCTACTTGTTGCATTGTCTAGACTATTGTGTTCAGCATATCGCTCAAGGACTGCATAGTCATAAACCGAGGATACAAGGCTTAACTCATTGGAAGTTTGGAGGAAACTTTCATATGCTGTATTGATTTCTTCTTGTTTATTTGCATATTCAGTTTGAATTCCATTAACAACAGTTTGCTGTGCGGTGAATTCAGTTTCTTTTGCATCGAAGGTGCTTAGTAAGGCATTGTAGTTATTTCGGAATGCTTGCAGATGCAAATGATAATCAGTGCCATATGCATTCTTAACATTGTAGATTATGGCAATCTCTTCGCCTGCAGATTTGATACTATCTGCCGACGATGTCATCGAAGACTTGGCCTTATTTACTTGAGCATAAGGATCATCAATGGCAAATCTTCCAGGTAGATTATTCTTTAAATAATTATCCGCGATTGCCTTGATATTGTCAAAAGTTCCAGCAAATTCATATTCTAGACTTACATTTTTTTCGTATTTCTCATCTCTAACTTCATATCCACTATCATCAATTTCATCAATGATTGCTTGGATAGAAGGGTTGCCAGACTCTTTAAGTGGATCAAAAGCAAAACTATTGTATTCTTCGAGTAGTCCAATGAAGCTTCCGAGTCTATGTTCAGCTTGAAACTCTAATTCTCTTAATCGATTGGTAATTTGAGTTTCGATACTTGGGGCAGTCTGTCCATTTGGACCTATGGCCGTGTAGCTTAAATAGGATTCAATTTTGATTGAATTTCTTGAAACATTCCATGCATACTTTTTGTTTTTCTCATCAATTCCTTGTCGGTAGATTTCAATTTGAAGCTTTTCGGCCTCTCCTGCTAGATCATCTGCAAAATCGGAAAACCCACTTGAGAAGGAATAACTTCTTTCATGAAGGGAAGCAAGAATCTGCGAATGAGGATGTATACCATTTGGTAGAGATGGATTATAGAGTCCTTCTTGATATAGTAATAGAGCTGTAGTCTCCTCACTACTGATTCCTCCAGTAAGTTTTGCATTGGCAGAAGTTATATATTCATCGAGCTTTTCACTGGAATAGTGTTTGAAGAGGAAATCTTTTCGTACTGCTTTCTTTAAAGAAGCTGTGAGTCCTTCATCATATCCATTACTTGTAAGCCAATTTGTGAGACTTGCCGTATCTTCTGAATCTAATGCATCAGTCCAATCCCTAGACGCAAAATCTAAGTAGAGATAGGTTTCCTGAAGATCTTCGGGTAGGTATGTGGAAAGATTTTTATTATCTCTATTTTGGAGATAGGTATTTAATTTTTCAGATTCTTGTGAACCGAGTCCAGTTTGTAAGAGGAATTGGGATTTTTTCTCATCAAGAGTTCCTTCTGCTTGAAAGCTTACGAAGGATTCGAAACTCACAAAGAGAGCATAGTCTTTCATTTCAGCTGGAAAACTAGAAATATTAGGAAAAATTCCTTGAGAAACTTGAGAATTGATTCTTTCGAAGCTTTGTCTTAGACTCAAGCTTTTTGTTGAGTCCCTGTAATCTTCATCGAGGGTAAGAATGATATCGTCTATCTTAGAAAGGTCTTCTGTCCTTAGTAATTTGAGTTGGATATCATACTGAGTGAGAGCGGATTCGATTTCTGAGATTTCATCTTCTGTTAATGGCTTACCTAAGAAATTTGCAGTTCTATTATTGCCATCGATTTGCATAATGAATTTATTATCTCGAACATCTTTCATGAAATCGGATAGGGGTACACCTTGAGCTCCTCTTGCATAGAAGGCCTCAGCTATTTTATCCTTGTGAGCTTGCCATACAAATTCTCTGAGTTGTGCGAAGCCTTCCTCTAAATTAGTACTCGAATAATTGGAAGATGTGAATTTAGTTTTAAGCTCTTCATATTTTTGAAGTGCTGATTCTATATTTGAGATCGCAAGATGAAGAGGTAGTCCCGACTCATCCATTTGGTTAATCTTTGAGCGTAAATCTTGAAAGATCGTATTTGCTTCTTCGAGTGCTTTTTTAGATTCTTGTGCTGATTCGAATTCTGATTTTAATAAGTCTTTGTTAACTTTTTTATCTGCGTCAAGAGCTGAATAATATTTAAGACCTTCTAATTCTTCTGTAAATGCCTCTACATTCGCAAGTGCTTCCCATAGCGATGAATTTACTTCTTCCCCTTTGGAAGTTTTTAGAATTAAGAACTCTTTTATTTTTTTTGTGTATGAGATTAGATCTTCTTGGCTGATTTGATTCTGGCTTGCTTCTACGGCATAGGCGATGATTTTATCATCGAGTCCTTCTATAAAATCATCAGATGCATTCTTTGCGAAGTCACGACTAGCGTATGCTGTTAAGAATTGGTTTGATACTAATAGGCTACCGTCTAAGACTTCACCATAATAACTTAGCTCGGGTATTTTAGAGTTAGCTTCATTAGATTGACTGTTATGAACAATAGTAGCTAATTCAACCGATGCGATGAGGTCTAAGTGTTCAGTAGTCCAACCAGTATTAAGAGTCATAGATGAATTATAGATTGTAAAAAGACTACTGATTGATTCATCACTTGAATTTGCAGCGTCTCCTATCCCAAGACCTCTATTATCGGCTTCCGCAAGAGTTGCATTTGTTAAGAAATAAGTATTATTTCCAAGACCCATTTCTTCTCGGATAGTAATCATAAAGCTTCTGGTTTCTTCGCTTAATGAAAGGTGTTGAATATTTAATTCTGTTAAATAATCTTGGGCAACAAGTCTTGCTACTATAAGAGCATTTAACTTCTCTGTCACCTCATTGGCTTTAGTTGCATATTCTTCTGTGCCCGCAGTTAATAATTTCCATTCGTTTAGAGATGTAGTATATTCAGAAAAAACAGTATCTAATTCCTCTTTTGCGATCGACCAACCTTCGAATAATTCACCAAGAGCCTGTCTCTTTTCATCTATTTCTTCAAAATCAAATTGGGCAAAAGGTTTTTCATATCCAACAACAATTGGATCATCATTTTCATCCACATCCATTATAGGCTGATTTGTATCTTCCCAATCTTTCAGTGAAAAGAATGAGTCCATTCCCGCCATAAGGGTTTCGAAGGAAGTCTTTTTTTCGTCGGAAAAGTTCGCAATGAAATCTGGGAAAGTTGTTTCAATGTTTTCCCATGGTTCAAGCAAATTGGACATGAAGTTTGCTAGATTCTGATCATTACTTATAATGGATTCATGATACATCACCGCTTGGTTGAATATGCTCATTCCATCTAGAGACCCAAACACCTCTACCATATGGTTAATGTCCATCAAGGCATTTAATTTCTCTTCTGTTGTTACAAGACCGGAAAGATATCCTTCTAAAAGATTTTTCCTTCTTGTCTCTTCTGCTGGGTCCCGATCTCCAGCTGTTCCGATCACGAATGAATCATTGTATAGTTTAGATGCCGTGAGCTCGTCTAGTCCATCAACTGCGTCCCGTAGCTCCCTTAATATCCCAGTCGCTTTGTTTTCTTGATCTCGGAAATAATTTTCTTTGATTAAACTTAAAACTTCACCTGATACCACTCTATCTGCAAATTCATTAAATCCTTCTGATACAACCTGTTCTTTTGCAGTTTGTTCAATGGCTTGTGTTCCAAAAAATAATGTACTTCCATACTCATTGTATTCAGCAAGAAATCTTCTTTCTTGGGCGCTTCCATCCCATCTGATTTCTTCTCTTTCAGATTCGGTTAACTTTCCACCATTTTCATGGAATTCTAAAACATCTTCCGCATAACTGATTTGATCTTCCAGCTCAAGGATAAAATCATCATAGTAGCTACTAAGCTGATAATCTAATGAACCTCTATTTTCTTGAATGTAGGCTAAAAGTATATCGGTTGCTTGGCGGTTTCTTGTAGAAGTATGGTCTGTTTTGATTCCTTGGTGCTTGATCTCACTCTCTCTTAATAGAGATAGGTAGATTGACTCAACATCTCGTTCGCCTTCTTCGAGCCCGTCGATTTGGCTCAAAAATAATTCCAAAGCCCGTAAGTTAATCTCTGCACCCGCAACACGACTTTTTGCTGCGACTGCATCTTGCTGTTCCTTTAAGCTTTCTTTGCTTCCTTCAGGACTTAATAAAAAATCTAACTCCGCTTTCCTTCTATCATATTCTAGATCAAAACCATCATAAAGCGAAAGTAAGCTTCCAGATACTTCTTTGACCTTACCATTTTTTACTTCAAGCGTCGAACGAAATGATTGAACAGAGATCCCATAATTTCCAATGGAGTTGATAATTCCAGAAAATGCATTCATGGAATTCCCAAATTCACCTTTCCATGTATTAGATGAAGAAACATATTCTGTCTTCAAATCCTTGTAATGATTTAAGGTATTTTGTCTTGCGTCACCGACTAAGGTAGAATCAATCAAGGCTGTGGATTTAGTAAATGCATCTAAAGTTAGTGCATCTAAATACTCTGTTGTATTTCCTATCTCTATGGCAAAGCTTCTATATGTATCAATCATATAACTTGCTTGTGATATTTCTTTTTCTAAGGCGAGCATCTTTGCTGAATAGGCAACACTGCCCTTCTCTGCAACGTTTGCATCCCTGTATGTGATATATTCATTTAATGCAGTTTCGAATTTTGCAAAACCATCTTCGCCCATTTCCCGAGCATCACTTAAGCTGGATTCTAATTCCTTAAGGTAAGCTAGTCCTTCGAGGATTGAACCTTGATTCAAATATCCCGTGTCAATATTTGATGAAGAATACATACCTTCGAGTATACTTTCATACTTGGAAATATAGTTGCTTATACTTCCTATTCCTTGGTAGATCGAAGGTGTATTGGTATTGTTTAATTTATTCAGTAAATCGTTTGTACTATCATTATATGAATCTATCGCAACATTTACCGAGTCATCTATACCATTGAGCTTTTCTTTTTCAGTAACTAATTGCTTACGAATTTGTTCACCTAACTGGTTCCCATAGAGAACAACTAGCTTATCTCCTGAAAGTAGCTCGTCAATCTTCTCAGCTAAGTTTCCATCACCATCTAAAATATCCTTAACAATGGCTCTATTTTCTTTGATTTGTTCAAATTCCAAGACACGTTTATATGTTTCATTAGTGAACTGAGTCGCTCTAATCGCATTCTCTCTTTCATATTGAAGTTCATACATCGCCTTCTCTTGTTGGCGAAGCTTCTCTCTTTGGGTCTCTAATTCTTTATTTGCAAGTAAAATTTCATTTCTTAAACCAGTATTGCCTGGTTCTTTGTTTGGGTCTGGATCGCTAGTTAAGTCTCCAATTTGACCAAGCATGCCAGGATTTTGTATCAATACCTGGATTTTTAGTGCACTTTGGTAGGCAATCGTAGCGTCATTCATTGCTTCCCTAGCAACTTCCAAGGCCTTACGCTTCTCATCTAAAACTTTACTTTCTTGCTCTAGTCTTTCAAGAAGGGTCGGATTAGGATTTTCTACGTTATCAGTCGTTACGCTCGTATTCACGTCCAAACCAACAGTTGAAAATACACTTGCACCACTACCATTAAGCTCTGATAATAATGCGATATAGGTTGCTTCCTTAGTTTGGAACTCTGTGCGGATTGTATTTAATTCAGCTGTAAGTTCTTCTTCTGTCTTGTTTCCAATTTTTCCAATTGCATAATTGTATACATTTTCTGCTCGGTCTCTTTTTGCCTCGAGTAACTTCAGTTCTTCTTTAGCTAACTTTAACTCAAATTCTTGAACAGTCAGTATATAAGGGTCGCTACCACCTGCGTTTACGAGTAACCCCTCCCCTATCTCATTGCCACGAATGTCATTGTCATGGATCTGATTTTGGCTTGCCTCAACAAGATTGCGATACCGAGATTCAAGTCCTGTCCAATATGCAAGTTGAGTATTGTACTCTGCGACCACTGCCGCAGAATAACCACTGCCAGGTTTCTGTGCTCTTTGCAGTGCTTCGGAAAACCAAACTTTATTGGATGCGATTGTCGATAAAGTATCCGATCCAACTAAAAGTATATCACGAATCCCACCAACATGAGATTCCCACTTAACTCTATCAGTCTCAAGAGTTCTATTTAATTCCTCTATAGCCTTTGCTTTGTTTTCTACTAACTTAGCCTCAGATGTATCCCAGTTTGCAAGTCCCGTTTGGATTTGTTTCTGGATAACAGACATCCATTCTTCTCTCGCTTTAGCGAGTTCAGAATAGCCCTCCATCCAGTCCGCCTCACCACTCTTCCATTGAAGTTCTACATCGCGATCATACTTAAGTTTGGCTAAAACCATTTCATCAATAGCAGTCTGCCATGTATTTTGCCCTAACTCTAAAGCATCCAACACCTTCTTCTGGTAGTCATCTCCACCATTCTCCAAATTTATATTAGGTGAAGGAATTGAACCAGTCGGAGATTCTAAAATGGCTCCATTCTGCTGTAATTGCTGCCGTGCTCGATCAACAAGTAGCTTTGCCAATTCGCTCGGGTTTGTCTCTTGAGCTATTTGGTTTGTTAAATCAGATGATTTGTTCTCATTCGAAATAAAATTTGCTCGTCTATAGGATAGTATTGAAGATTCTTCATATTCATATTCTGCTAAGTAATACTGACGAATCTTTTGAAGTTCCTTTTCATAAGATTCACGCTCCAAGTCCGAAGAAAAAATTTCTCCAGACTGCACCTCATTAATTAAGGCATCAAGCTCAGATTCCCATAACCCTCGTAAAACACCTTTAATGTTTCCAACTGTACTGTCCCAAATATTCAGCTTTTCTGCTGAATCATTCCCAGCACGAGAAAGATCCTCCGCCTCAAGTAAAGCATTAGATAAGCCTACTACATCAAACTTCTCCCATACCCGATCCAATGACAAAGATCCGTTCTGAGCTTTCCAGTTTCCCTTCTTAGTCGTTACCTCATCTTCTACTTCCCTTTCCCATTCTGAATAAGCCAAAGCTTTCTCAGCTTCTAAGTCTTGCTTGGCTTTTTTACGGTCTACATCAGCGCCCAACGCACCTAACTCTTTTTCTATTTCTCGGTCAGCTTTTGCCTCCCAATCTCCCTTAAGAATTTTTAAACCACGGTCAATAGCCTGCTGGAAATTCTCTTCACTATTCGATCTCATCGCTTGATCAAAATGTCTCTCAAGCTTACCATCTGTTCCCTTATTCCAAAGGTCTCTGAATCTATTCGCCTCAGCAAAAATCTCCCCAATAGCGGGAGCAAGACTCATTTCTAATATAATAATTAAGATTAATGAATTCTTAAAGAAATGGGATAGATGTCTATTCGCTCGACCAAGAAAACGATGCCATCTGAAAGGACGCCCCTTCTCTAATACACCGATTGATACCAAAAACTTAGTAAAAATCTTTTTCTGATAATCTTGTTGCTTTATATCGTAAAAAAAACGAAGAACAAATTGAGTGAATTTTGGTAGGAAAGTTTTGAAGTTAAATCTGAAGTTTATATATCTTTTTAGCATGGTTTGGTGTTCCTATTCGGGTCGCTTCCCTTTAATCGTGTTAAATATTTAATAATTTCGCTATCGCGATACCCGTTACTCAAAATCACGTTTCTCCAATCTAATTGGATGCTCAATAAAAGCTTGGGAATGTTAGAATTTTCTAATGAAGAGTTTGGGATTTCTCCCCGAGAATGTATGTTACGTTTGCGTTTGGATCTTTCTAAAAGAAATAAAACTTGAAAAAAATGATTCCCTTCCAAAAAGCCATCTTCTTTGCTTAGAGATGCCTCAACAGGTTGCCAGTCTACTCCACCAACTAAGATTAATTCCTTATATACGCCATTTTCAATCGAAATATCGAATATCGATGTATGCGAATATTCCCAATCATACGCCTCTTGGTGCGTAACCAATCCATTCCAATTCTCCTCAGAATATATGGACGTTGCGAAAATTAGGCAAATTATAGTTAATGCTAATTTAGAAATCTTCATCTTAAAATTTAACAGTTTCTATCGAAACGGCTACAATTCTGTCAGATTAAAATTATTCCTATTTTTTTGTCAAAAAAACTTTGAATTTCACTCGGATTTTTTTAATTACACACCACAATTATGTCTCTTTTGTCGCTCCGATCGATAACCCCAAAGCCATTTGTTACCTGGCATGTCTGGGAAATCGGGGATTCATACACTGTTATTGAAAATGTGCTCCCATTCTCATAGCTCTGAGGAAATACAAAATTACCGTTCACATTAAACGGAAAACGCTCGGCTAAGTTGTTCTGAAGATACACTACTCCCGAAAGACCACTAATGCTTCCGCCTATCTGAAAATTCTCCGTCGTCTGACTACTCTGCGACGATCGCTGATTCGATGTCGCCAAGGATGAGCCTAACAAATCTAACAATTCATCGTTTTTCTTGTTTATTAAGTTGCTTTAGTTCAGTTTTTAGTCGCAAAATCTCTGTATCGATCTTACTCTTTTCCTTAGTCAGATCTTTAATTCTCGATTCAAGCAGAAGAATTTTCTTGCCATTTTTACCTGCAAGTTCTTTTGTTTTTGTTTTATTCTTCGAGAAAGATCTAATATCACTGACGGTTCCGCTACCAGACTTAATCAATTTAAGGGCTTCTTTTTTATCTTGGATGTCCAATTTTGATATGGGAGACACCTGCTGAGTTGTTAAATTCTTTAGAAGCAGCAACTCTTCTTTGTTGGATTCGTTTTCTAACTCATGAATTATATTAGCATGTACCATCTTCTTTTTAATCCAATCGATGGATTTGTTAATTTTAAGAGATAGTTCAATGTTATTAATATTTGATGATATTTTTATGGAATGAAGTGATTTTGCAATTTCGTAGTCAGAGAGATCCTCTCTTTGTATATTTTCCAAAAGTTGAATCACTTCTGTATTAGCATCTTGACTGACAGTTATGGCTTTAACAAATTTAATATCAGTAAACTTAGAAATAGCTAAAGCGCGTCTGAATCCATAAACAAGTTGATATTTTCCACTTTTAGTTAACCGTTTATCTATGCCAATCGGTTCCAATAATCCATTCAGTTCAATTGAACTAGCCAATTCCCTTAAACCTTCCTCGTCATAAGAGGTTCTCAAATTTTTAGTAGGGTCTAAATTCAAACTATTAACTGGTATATTTAAAATTTCTTGATCATCAATAAAGTGCGATGTCGCACTATCTCCAGATTGGACTTTTCTAAGTGATTTCAATCAAGCTACCTCTTTTAAAGAAATCTTTGAAAGCGTAATTTCTTGCACCATATTCAATAACGCAGATCGGAATTTTTCTTTTGTCGCACCTTTGCCACAGAGGTTATCTCCACGATCAATAATTCTTTTTAGGATCACTGATCTTGGAATTTTTGCTCTTGCCACATCATTCTTGAATGTATCTAAAAATGAATCTATATACTCTCGTTCATCATTTGA
>Ga0100402_1004828_pt1 | contig 14100 bp, 18 predicted proteins | sample CryGeyme20150102_FD_80419 | JGI IMG/M metagenome (GOLD analysis project Ga0100402, IMG submission 80419) | Groundwater microbial communities from Crystal Geyser aquifers in Utah, USA - Crystal Geyser metaG 2015-0102 | ecosystem: Environmental > Aquatic > Deep subsurface > Groundwater | place...
CTACTCAGCATTATTGAAAGGCAGAACTCAATCTGTGTCGACCTACATTCCTCGTAAACCCGTCGAATAGATCCAGAGAGAGCCTCAAGAAGAATAAACTTATAATATTAACCTACCTCTGGAACATCCTGACCTGATTAATCACCCCAGATTCACAGCTGATCCTGTAAGAAAGGAGAAGGATGTGAGGATACCTAGCAGCAAGGTGGCACCCATCAAGATGAAAAATGCCAAGAAGACAGCCAGAAAGAGCAAGAAAAAGGTTCCAAAAGAGAAGACTGAGCTGAATGATGGCCTGAAGTACATGAACATGAGACAGGACTTGATCAAATTGTTGGAGAAGAAAAAGACTGATGGCTCTAAGTTAGCTTGGAAAGTGACTGAGTGCTATCCTTTTGATGTTGAGGATACTGAAAAAATCAAGGAATCCACAATTCAGTGGTCCAACGTTCAGCCAGCAGGAGTGGAATCCAACAAATGCGACACTGTAAAATAGTTACTGACTCGACCTCCCCAAAGTCAATGATAAATATTTTTATGAAGCTATCATATGATATCATGGATTCCATTTCCCTTCAGTCCTTCAAAAGTATGAATTAAAAAGTAATAGAGGTTTCCTCTCTTGAGGGCCTGCTCCACCTGGTGATACAGCTCTACATCGAGCTGGTAATCAATCGATTGGAGTTCAGGATGCCATACCGTGCCAAGTTTGTTGACGAGCAAGGAACGAATGTTGAGCTGTGCTTGCCTGTGGTTGTAGATGAGTCCTCCTGTTTATAGATTTAAGAAAAGGGCCTCGTTTATGTGGTGCTGTCGGGTGTGTATTTTATCTTGTTAGCAGTCTTTACAGACTATTGCCTAGCACATTATGCAGAGAGCTGATGTATGGGTGAAGCTGATCGGACATCTATTTTTATCTCTCAGTTTGAACAGTTAGGCTAAAGTTGTAGGAATCTACTTAACATGAGGAAGGATCTGAACTTTATTCTATTCTTCATTTGGTTGATACTCCTCTTCCTGGGAGAAATGATGCTATGGTTAGGCGATGCTGATAAATGTGGAGACAAGATTTCTATACTGTTCACTTCTCACCATGTTTCTCAGCTGTAGGGATTAATTGAAGGCAAATTATGAAACTGGTTTTTGACTCTGAATTGATTTGCCAAGGCAGGCAAGTATAAAGGATTGTATTTTCTATAAAAACAGGAGACCTTGGTGTTGGTATCCTTTGGACTATTGTTATTTGTTATATTTGTATTCTCTCATTGAATACAGCAGGAGAGAGTAAATTTTTCTGACTAACAGTATATCTTTGTGGTTCATGGGTTTCCCTTCCTCAAGGGTAAGCAAAAGCATATAGGAAAGGCCGTAGCCCACCTCCCTTGTGGCATATCCATTGACCTTATTGAGCATTAAATTGATGACTGCTATCACATGTCCATTGATCAGGTCCAGCTAGCCAGAAAGGTGACCTTCCTCTGCAAGAACGATGTTACAGGCTGACTTGCAAAGTGGACAATTGATGCTTTGTTTATATTTTATCTAATTTTTGAAGCAACTGAAGTGGACCTTGTGGAAGCAGGAGGTAAATATGATGTGCTTGGATTCGGGGTAGTTGGGGTCATACAGAAGGTTGTTTAACTTTACTTTTGATAAAAAGCATAATTGGGCCTCAGCTGACTTCTACTTGCATATCAGGCATTCCTCATCTTATTTCGAGTACTCTGCAGGCTGGATGGGTTTATCCATGTTCTGGATGAATTTTTATTGGTTTTCCTTCATTTTCCTTTCCTTCAGCAATCTCTCCTTCTTCAGCTTAGCCAACTGCTTCCTCTTTTCAAGCTATTAATTTGCCTTGTCTTTCTCTCTTTCCTGGCAATTATATGCAGCTAAAGATCTTTCGACCAACTCAAAAAATGATTTGCTTTGATTGACGAGCTCAGCGTTGGTCCTTTCTGAATATATTTTTACAAAGTTTAAGGCCATTACTTTGCATTATTGATAAATAGGTTCAAAGTCGATAGGAGCAAGCTGAAAGCGGTTGACCAGCCTGCTGACTCTGATTAACTCCGGAACGGTCTTGAAGAGACTAGTCAGTTCCAACTTAGTGGTCAGCTTGAGCTGATGTCTAAACAAACTCGAAAGAAAGGTTCCATTTAGCAGAATATCTGCCATAGATTGTTGTGACTCTGAGAGTTGAATACTCGAGATAGGTTTTTCATTTTGAACAGCTTGGCTGAAAGATGTGAGGGCCAGACTGACCAACAGCTGAAAATGAAGAGGTCCAATTTCTGCGTATCTTTAAGGGTTTCTCAGTTAATACTTTTTTTGCTATTTGTTCAAAATTAACACCTAGTTGGTCCACTATTCAGGGCACTTTTTGTGATAGAATATCTTATTGATCCTGTCTAAATCTTGAGAGTTGATTTTTCCTAAGCTTTTGGCAATTTTAGCCAGCATTTATGTTCCTTTTTATTTACCCCTGTTTACGGCCTTGAGGAAGATGCAGTTGATGACCTCCACTTTGGGCGAATAAAGAATCTCAGCAAACAGCTCCATCAGTTTGTTCCATTTATCAAAGTAGTCTTTTCTTGATTCATACGCTTCATTTTAGATTGAGGTGAGTCCTGACTTGTAGTAGGATTTGATGGAGGAGACAAGTGAGTTTTCTTCTCCTAAATTGCTGAACAGTTGTACAATGATCTGGATGGTGAGATAGTCAACCATGGCTATTTGTGACTCTTCTTTGCAGTAGACATTCATGTAATTGTAGAAGAAGGTGGTTCTGACGAAGTTGAGGCTGAACTCAAGCAGGCAGTTAAGCATTTGTTTGAAATACCTCCACATAAATTTCATAAATTCATCCTGGGATACGCCCAAAATATATCTCAATGCCTCAGGATCTGCTTGTTAAATGTTGAAGTGGAAGTACTTGAAGACACACAAGGCGAATATTCTTTGAGGAATGAGCACAATCTTATTTTTGTAGAAGTCGTACCTCGTCATCATTTTGTAGTAATTCGCCATCATCTGAGCCAGTAACTGCCGATCTTAAACAACCCCCACGATGGCGAACATCACACAATAGTACAGATACTCATTTTATATATTTTCAGTGATGACTGATAGAGGTTAGATGTTTTCCTATTCGCATTTCTGCAGTTTATCCATGAGTTGGCAGGGGACAGTTTACGCAGTGAGGAGTGGAGTTAGGAATAACTCAGCTGCTTAGGGTTTAAGGTTGGAAAGCATATAGAGATGTTCATAGTATTTGCGGGTGTTGTAGTTGCGACCTGATGGATTTAGTGCTAGCTTTGGAAATTAGTTCATTGCCTGTTATACTGTCTTGGCGTCGCAAAGAAGAACAACCAGGATCTTTTCGAATCTGGAACTCTAGAAGTCCTAATGTGTGTTGTATAGCTGAATGAGGAGAGGAAACAGGGCTACTTTGAACTCGTTCAGAGGCAACATATTGATTAGCAACTCCATTAGAGCCTTACAAGTCGCACTTTGATATTTAGACCCCGAAAGGACAATTTCAAACAACTGCCTAATAATTGGATTTTAGTTGCCAAACAGCATCCGGGTGGTCAGTCTGTTGTAGTGTATAGACTCCTTGTTGAGCTCAGCCAGGTATTTTAGAAAATGGTACAGAAATACAACTCCTTGTTCCTTATCGTGCTAGCTGTAGGCTATCAAAATCCAGGTTACTATCCTTTTGATCGTCATGTTGAACAGCATTATTTTTTAGTTGCTGGGGGTATCTTCTGGCTTCTAGGCATTTTTTAAATGTTTCTGGCAAAATCCAGAATTTTTCAAAATGCTCTCATTGCCACAATCGCAAGTACCCTCTTACTTTACCTTTGCGTATCGATGATTTTAATGTTTTCCTTGGCTGAAGCATTCCTCGCAAATGAGACTGCCCTCGTGGATGAGACAGTCATAGCAGCGGAAACCTACATGGATCATTATTTACTTGTTTAGCTCCTTTTGATAAGTTTGTTGCAGGCGGACCCTTCCTGTTTCATTTCCTTGAAGGGCAGCAGTTGCTTCAGATTGATGCTATTGTTTTTATCATTGAATAGGGAATAATACAAGTTGACTAAGAACATGCTGATCTCGTTGCTGTCCTTCTGAATGGGCAGGTTGATGTTCATAGATTGAAAAGGAGGAGGAGGGTTGAGATCTTGGGTCATTTGGGAGAAGAGCGAAGCGTACATCCTGATACTTTTTTACCTTGTTAATTTTTATGGGAATAATATACTATCAGTTTGACTGGGGCTATTTCAGCAGCTACTTCTGAAGGGCCTCTATTTTGTCCTGAATTAGAATGTTTTCCTTCCTTAATTTGGCGTTGTCTATGGCTAAAAATTAGCATTGCAAGTTGCGGTCGCTCATCGTCTCCTCGGCAATCGACTCCTACAGGTCGGCAGCTTCCTCGACGATCTCAGGAAGGATGTTCTTCTCCTATTAGTTCCTTTACCCTCCCTCGTCCAGTTTTTAGGTCACCCATGCCATGAAGTCTTACCAGTTCTGGAAGCTGAACAATTTGAGTATTTTGCGTTGATCGACATTGACGCGGGTGGACTTGCGATGGTCATGCATGAGTTTTTTGAAGTAGGCGGAGAGTTGGAGGAAGAGTTCGTCGGATTTGGTGTAGAGTTGGTTGACTTCCTTTTTAGAGGACATACACTTTTAATGATAATATTATATCGGCTTAGGATTAAGGAAAAGTGTCAGTTTGGAGAAACATGGATAATTCACGGAATCTGTGTCTAAAGGGAAAACCAAACTGGGGGACATAATAATAATATTTTGATTAATAATGGAGGGAGATTAATACGAGCACGAGTCAGAAGCCGAGGACTACGTTGACTATGGACCATAAGGGTACCACCCCGTCGAGCTCAGTATCACTTACACCATGCAGATTAAAAATTCAACGAGGGAAAGTACACTGTTGTCCAGAAGTTGGGATGGGGACATTTTTCAACAGTCTGGCTCGTCCACAAACATGAGTCCAACTAGTACCTGGCACTCAAAATCCAACGCTCAAAGGAGAGTCACGCAGAGTCGGCACTTGACGAAATGCAAATTTTAGAGTAGGTGAGGGTGCATGAGAATGATCCAGAATGGTTGGCCTTCCTGGAAGAGTACAGTCAGGCACATCCCAACCTCTTCAAGCCTAAACTATGCAGACCGTTGCTGCTTCTTGACAAATTTGTTCATTTCGGTATTCATGGAAAGCACATGTGCAGTGTGTTTGAACTGATGGGTCCTAATTTGCTGGACGTCATTCAGCATTACGAGTTCAGCGACAAGCGAATGCCTCTCTGGTTGGTAAAAAAGATAGCGAGAGATACTCTCATGGGTTTGGTCTACCTGCACGAAAGATGCAACATCATTCACACTGACCTCAAGCCATAAAACATCATGATAAAAATGGAGTCCTATGAAGAGCAAGAACTCATATAACAGCTGAAGAGTTACACTGTCAAACCTCTTAGCATGAAATTTTTGAGAAATTTGCAGGCTAGCAAGAACCCTAAGAACAAGAAAAAACTGGAGAAGAAAAAGCTTAAGAAGAAGAAAGCTCAAGAGGAGAATGGCGATAAGGAAAAGGAATAAGAGTCAGTATAACAGCAAAACAGCGAGAGACAGTAGGCATCGTAAGTCAGTGAAATATCAGCATTTTCATCATCAGTCCAGTCGCCAAGCGATTCTAGTATCACGCCAAGGGGATAGGAGCCCATTCCTGTTGACAAAAGTGAATCAATGGAAGAAGAGCCAAGCTCAAGCAATTAGCCAAGTTCATCTTCGACTCCCTGCAGCAGTGTGAACCAGTCCGAATCCCACAAATAGGCAGTTCAGCAGTAGGACAAAGAGGAGGACTGGTAGGACATACAGGAAGGTGTGGACATGAGCATCCTAAAGTGGAAGAGCGTCAACATTAAGCTAAACAACAAGCTATTCTTCAAGATAGCTGATATGGGAAACGCTTGTTTCACTCACAAGCACTTCACAGAAGACATCCAAACCAGATAGTATCGATCTCCTGAGGTCCTCCTAGGCCACGACTACAGCTGCAACACTGATATCTTTTCACTTGCCTGCACAATCTACGAGATGATGACGAATAACTTCCTCTTTAAGCCGAAGAAAATATCGGGCATCAAGAAGAACTAGGATCATATGTACCAGATGCTCGAAACTTTGGGAAATATTGACAAGGAATATGCCATAAATGGAAGGTACAGTGGATAAATTTTCAACAAAAAGGGAAAATTGCTCAATGGAAATCCTAAAAAAATTGTGCCGATCAGTAAGCGACTGGTATAAAAATACGGCTACGAGGCCGATGTGGCTGTGGCAGCCTAGGAATTTTTACTGCCAATGTTGGCCTTTTAGCCTAAGTTCAGAATTGATGCCAGGAGTTGCCTTCAGTCTAAGTGGTTGTGGACGTGATTGTGTTTTATTCAATATCAGGCTTCCTAACTGATAGGAGACTCATCAGAAAGAGACACTATACTTGTCCAAAACTTTTTGGGCCTCGTGCCAGAAGTATACTTTCTAGTTGGTGGTCAATTTATAGTCTCCGTTTTGGTAATGGGTCAGTGAGGCCACTCCCGGCAGCTCAATGTTTATGCATTCGCCATAATGCAGCTATCTTCTTCCTTTGTTGTAACAGAGTATTTTGAAACTGTCTCCTGCCGTTTCAGAAATGAGTGACTCGTTTCTGTATGACTCGAATAGTTCAGGGCAGACCAAGTAATTCTTATCCTCTAGTTGCATGAACCTACTGGTTTGTGACAATGAACTACTGGAATTGTTGAAGGTTTGAGGGTTGATAGCTGACTCCTGCTCTAGCATGTTCGATGAGTCATGCTCAGAATTGAGGTACGATGACAAATTATGCTGGCTTCTTTCTTATGTGGTCTCAGGGTGGAAACTGTGGACATCCTCCTAGTGATGATAGTTGTATGGCTGGAAAAGGTGGCTCTGGGGGTCTTTCATTCTTTGCTCGCAGTTAAGTTAAAAAATTGAATGAATAGGGTAAATCAAATATGTCTGGATAGTTATATTTGTGGGATTTACAGGGTGATCAGGAGTCAACTGAGGTTGGATGATAGTTCCACCTCGCAGGGGAAGGTTTTCTTGCGATAGGGATTCAGCGAGGGGGCCAAGGGTTGTTCGAAGCGGCTCTTGGCATGCCGCTTGTTGCCGCCAATCTTCTTTGATGACACCTTGGAGCTCTTGAGGGATGAAATGATGCTCTGAGAGCTAATAATATTGTCCTTATGCCATATATCGACGTCTTGGGTTTCTTCGTCCTCGTCAACCATCTTCTCGTCTTCCTCATAGTCCATAAACTCAGCATTATTGTAGTTGTAATTAGCAGCATAGGCTCCTCCAGCTCCACAACCGGCTCTTCTTCTTCCACAACCCACTTCAAGGCCGAAGAATAACTTAAGCAAGGTGATCTTGGTGGTAGGGGGAACAGTTCCGGGAGGGACAGGGGGCCATCCATTTTGTACTCCTTGATGATCCTAGATCAGATGGAATTTCTTTTTGGCGTCAATTTCAGTGATTTTGCCACGGATGTCGAGATCTCCCATAACTTTGTCCATTTTCCTGACCTGTTCTTCGATTTAAGTGAAGATGGGAGTGCTGTTGAATGAGCAACTGACGGGGGTACTCCAGTTCCTGCAGTGCTGTTTTAAAATTTCTTCGTCACGGTTGTTGACCAGCTCATCGTAGTCTTTGCCTTCGGAGATCAGGAGGACGAACTTGTCGAAGAGGACGTTATTTTTATATTTTTTTTCGAGATCTGAGTGTAAGGAGAGGTACATTATCGGTGCTGTTCGTAGTTGGGGATGGTGAGGGTGATGTAGGGATATGAGCTGAAGACGTTGCCGTTATCGGGGGGAAGCTGACTCTTGAGGGTTTCTTCTTGGAGTAAAGTATCGAGGGAAATTCTGATTCTTCGGAATATTCTTCTGATTTATTTGAAGACCAGCTCTCTGTGCTGGAACTCGACGGATGCGATTGCTAGAACTCTGCGCATGAACAACGATATAAAAGAAAAATGAAAATGATAATAAGGGAGGCTATATTTTATTGAAAAAGGTATTTGAACTGCATACCTTCAGCGTTCTCCCCTCCATCAGGACTTCAGCAATGCTAAACAGCTCCCCGGTCAGTATTACTTGTTTGCTGGTAATACTTGCTATCAATAAAATTGGATTTGATGAAATATGACGAAATAAGCTACAGTTGTTCTGATCATTTATGATGCCAGCTTTTCAATAAGTTTCAGGATTGAATGCTGAATAGGGAATTGCTGGAGAGTTAACTTTTTTGAAGAGCGAGATAAATCTATAGGAATATGGGGGGTTACTCGTTGATATAATCAGGAGTTGCTGTCATATATATTAACTCCCTAAGGACAATATGAGGATGAGACCATCAGACTTCCATGTGCCTTCGCTGCAACAAAACAGAAACCCGTTCGGGCAGTACATGCTCACCATACTGCTTCTGGTCATAATCTTCGCCTTCGGACTTGCAATGCCTCCTCATCTCATCCGCTAATTCATCGCCAAGTCAAAGGTTGCTCTCCTTTTGCTGTTCAGTCTGCTGATGGATACCGCCTTTCTCTTTGCCGATTTCATGAGCTCGTTTCTTTCGGTTCTCTTCTAATTTTTATGATATTCATGTGTCTATGACTTGAATACTAACAATAATCAATAAGGCCTTTTAAATTACTTGCCTTCTTGAATGAAGGAGGGCTAGTCATAGTCGTACTGCTCAGCCTTGAAGGGTGAAGATATTTAGATAGCTCTTCCTGGCGAGTTGACATTGGATTGAGGTCGGATGTTGGTGGTGCCTGAGTTGGGAGCTGAGATGGTGGTGGTCGTATAGGGAGTGCTCATTCCATTTTGCTGAATATCTTGTTTCAGGAAGGAAATATTAACAGTGTAGAAGTTGCCGACATCTGCAGTCAGGAACTTAACAAAGCTGATAATTTTTTTGGAGCCTGGTTTGATGAATATGATCTATTCATACTGTTCAGTGTGCTCAAATTTGATTTTTCTTCTGTATTCCTAAAGAATCAAAATGGTGACCTTTATCCTGACCTTTTCTTCATTTTTGAAGGCGAGGATGCCCCTGAAGCCGTCCCAGATAAACCTGTTAAATACCTTGTCAGCGTGTATACACTTCTCCAGTTCTTTGTAGTTCTGAAGGAAAATACTCTCAGCCATTCTTCTCTTGTATGAACTCAGCTCGTAGTTTTCCTTTCGATAGGTGAGGCTCAGAGGAGCGGAAGAATAAACGATGAGGTTGCCGTTGACCGAAACATTGTCAGTTTTTGTGTAAATGTGAAGAAGGTAATTTCCTCTTTGGAGCTTAAGGAAGTCGTGCCCTGCAAACAGAGTCTTGTCTTCTGTCGGGTTTAGAGTTCGAAGGTCTGCATAGTCACGAATGTACATGTTTTATCCTTGAATAGTTTGGAGCTGTAGGCAACTCTGATGACTTTACTTTAGCTCTCAACTCTCATCAGCTCCATAACAATTTGTCCAGGGGTGGTGACCTCAAAAGAGTGAGGGTTTTCTAACAGCTGCCAAAGTGATATGCTCAGTTCGATGTCTCTCTCAGTGGTGAATTTGAAGTACTAGGGCACATGATTTTAAAACTTCTTGTTGTAGGACATCAGGTGATAGTGAGGTCTGTAGTATCGAGCCAGTATCTATAAAGGGTCTTTGTTTCCCACCTGCTATGCGCAGACAGGCAAACCCACGATACTCTAGAATAGCTCGATAACGGATTGAGACCTTACCTTCTCGTACGATCCCAGCACCTTGGCCAGCGTCTTTTCCAGCAGAACAGTAGCGACGTTGCAGTTTGGCATCAAGTTGAAGGAGTACTCTTTTTCACTTTTCATGGGAATCTGGTCATCAATCACAATTTCGAAAGGTTCGTCCTGAGACCCCCATAATGGAAGATTTACTATCACCAGGCCTTACTGATTGAGACTGTCAAAAGTGAAGATCTTTTTTACGAGCCGAGGCATTGAAGTGATCCAGGCTAGCAGTTTGTATAGAGGATGAGGTTTTCTGAACTCATCGGAAGGGCGAGTGAAGAGAATTTCATCGAATCTAACGTTTTTATGCTTTTTCAGCTAGTTGACTCTTTTCCACATCAGGACCTGATATAGCTACTTGGAGAGTGCTGGCCCGATGAGTTGTTTGCCTTAGCTGATGGGGAAGTAAATATCTTCGAAGAGAAGATTATTTTTTCTGAGGTAGCTGAGGATGTAGGGGTAGCGAGAAGGGTACTGAAAGAGCTCGTTGTACTCGATCATTTGAAAATTGTTATAGTCCTTGTTTACAGCATTCAGGGGAATCTTGTAGGAGGTCGTCATCTCCCCACATGGATTGTTACCCATTGAATAAATTATATACACAGCAGGCACATGTTCGACAGAAGGAGAAGAGGTGCCTCTTTGCCCCACAAAACCATAACAAAAGAACCCGCATAATAAGCTAGAAAAAGCAGAGTGCAGTATTCTCCTCTCACTTCTCGAGCATAGTCAAAAGAGCTTATGTTAAGGTTTGACATTAACACATTGCTGAGTCTTTTCAACTAGCTGGATAGCAATGGTATTGGTGAGATCTCGGTGACTGGAGTAGCCAAAATATTGTAGACTGTGGGGTTGTCAAACTACGAACATTACTTGCATTGTGACAGCTATACATTTGACCACTTCTTATCAGTCCTCGGTTAAATAGAAATTCCCAATGAACCTTCGGTCTATGTGCTTTCCTTTGTCAAAATACTGGCCAACTACAGAGACAAATGCCTGCAGAACTAAGAGGAAGGCCTGGAGGAGGCTCAGGCAGTTCAGTAAAAAATAAAGGGGATAAGCAGGAATGAATTATCAAGACAGAGGTCGAGGATCAATCAGGAGCACAGTATCATATACTAGGAAATGCAGAGGAGTCAATAGGAGCAGTTTACCAGCTTTGAGTAGGAGTGGAACACATATTTGAAGTAGTTCAAGGAGGAGACCAACAAAAAATTACAGGAAACAAGATACATCAAAAGATCCAAGGTTATGGAGGAGGAGGCTCGGTTTCTTAGCAAAAGTAGCAGAAATAATGTGCTTACGTCACCATGGTTAAGGGAACTTCGTGAAAAGAAAAAATGGTTGATCCATGATAAAAAATTTTAGAATGCAATTGAAGTCAGCAACGAGATAAACAGATAGAGAGTGAAATTAAACGAAGAGAGGGAATAACTGAAGGAGGTGGTTCTTCACAAAAAATTAGTTAAGCTAACCAAGCAGACAAACAGGTATATTGACACGATATAAAAAAACTTGTAGATGGATTTCAGCAGGTTGATGAGTAAGAAGAAGGAAGGGGAGGCCATAATGCGGATCCGGATGAAAAAACTGCGAGAGGAGGCCAACCGCAAATTAAACGATCACTATCGTAGTGAGATGAATCGACTCAGGAGTTCTTTCTTTATGGTGGCCAACCACTGACGACCTGATTCTTTCTTCCCTTTCTTCCCCAACTTCCTCCTTTTTCTATACTAGTTGAGTAGCTTTATCTAAGGCCGTTGAGATGGTTTGTCTCTAGTCATCTATAACAATTCTATAATAGTTAGTAGTATGAATCCATACAGCCAAGGCCCAGGGATGTACCATTCTCAACAGTACCAGTACGCTCCACAAAGCCAGCAGTACTATCAGCAACCGCAGTTCAACATTCAAGCGATGTACAGTGGTGTTCAGCCTTATAACAATCAGGAGTTTCTGCTAAGCGTCTTTGGAAATAAGATTGAGTACATCAAGGTATTTCTCACCCTTTCGCATGAGGATAAACTGATGCTGTACATGCTGACAGAGGAGAGAAAGATGTACGGAGAGATCAGAGATAAAGAAAACTATCAAAGGTTGCTGAAGGAAATAGCGCAGAAAGTCCACAATTACAATTTGTACTATCACGGAGACAAAAAATAGGAAAGCAAAGGGGCAAACAAAGAAAAAGACCTGGAAAATCGGATAGATGACTTTGTGGAAAAGACATTTGAAAAATTTCAATTGACGGCCAACAACATCCAATAAAAGAAAATAGAATAGCTGAAAGACTAGCCTGAAGCTGAAGTTTAATAGTAGTAGGAATGGGTTGAATCCATCCAAGAGCCCTATCCCGAACTCAAATAGTCTAAAAGTGCTATAGAAAGGAGAGAGCGGTAGTTGAATGAGCAGAAAGAAAACCTGAGGAATGGAGCAGGAATGAATAAAATGACGACTCTTGACCCATACTACAACTACAACATCAGTAATCAGTTCGGCGTGAGTCAGTCGAACTAGAAAAAAAGTATCTGGGATCTTGATCTCCAGTAGGATTAGCTCAGCTAAAGAGAGCCAAACCTAAGAGAAATTTTTCAGAGTTCAACCTCATCACATGTCACAGTATAGTAAATGGACAACCTCGACGAGGAGGATGAATTTGAAGGAAACAACACAGCTGACCCAAATGGTTATGATTTTAGATACTCACACGAGCCTGGGCAAACTCTAAACTTTCATAGCAAAAATAGGAATATCAACAAAAACAACACAATGGATCCTAACATTAATGCGCTGACGTCAAGTGATCACGGTCACAATCCTTTCAGGAAAGAAAACAACAAGTTATTTGGCGAACATGGCTCACAAAGTGCAAAACTGATCTTTTCTCCTTCCTATGGAGTCAACTATGAAAAAAAATAAGAACTAAGCAACGAGGCAGTTGTGACTGAGGATAAAGCGTAGCAGATTGATAGCTCAGGCAATGATACAAATAATAGCGAGTATAAATAATGGCACCAAAGCCCAGAGCAAAACTACGGGGCAGTATTTGGATAAGTGAAAGAGGTCAGCAATGAAGATGGCAAAGAGTAAGAGATGGTTCATTATGAAGGTGCCCAGGTTGGTGTCTCCAACAACAATATCGGTGGATAGGGTTTCGGAAATCAACTTTAAACTTTTGAAACAAAAGACAACAAATAAGATTAAATAGGCCCTCAATAGCCGACCTCTCTGCTAAAACCTCACGAAATCAACTACACCTCAGAATTTGAAAGTCTGTTCACCTCCCAAAGCAGTTCAAAAAGTCCAGAGATGGGAGTTGATTATAATATGGACCTTTTTGATGCCTTTGGAGTCAGTCCGACTCTCCCAAAACAGAGCAGCATGCCGCAGGATGTCGTCAAACTGGAGGAAATTCCGGACAAAGTTGAAGATGAGGACGATTTTGATTGTTACGAGCAAGCAGGTCCTGGGATTGAATAGCATAGAAATCAAACAAGTCAGGAGGAAAGAGCTGACTTCATTCAAAATATCAATAAACCTGTCGACGTTCCAAATTTAGAGAAGAACCTTCAAAGCGGTACCAATTGTCCTAATAATATTCAAAAGCATGAACTTCATTACAGCCCTCAGCAAGATTCCAATTTTATGTAGGAAATTCCAAGGAAGGAGGACAATAATTCTCAGCTCATAAGTCAACCTCTAATGGCCTACTCTGATCCCAAAAACTATGCCATCCTATCATAGCTCAAAATAGAAATGAACAGTGACGACAAGCACTACGTGGAGACTTAGCTCCGATCAAGGAGCTACTAGTGTGACATCTCTTTTTACCATAAAATAATGGAGTATCTGAGAGATCTGAACCTGACAAGTTCACCTGAGTTTCAGCACTTCAACCAGCAGTATGTATTGGCAAAGAAATTGCATGAGGAGACTGCCAAGTATACTGCTGCTGTGGACGAGGACGAGGAGTAGTTGGTATTTTCTTCCATCAAGATCACCAAAGCCCTCATGAACCAGATTTACTAGGGCAGCCCTCAGACAGAGAAATACACAGCAACCTTAATCAGCAAGGATAGCATATAGAAAGGCTTTCTCTTCAAGTTCGGAAAGGTGCTTGTCGACATGGGAATCAAAAACGAGATACTAATCAAAGTCATAGGGGTTGACAACTTGACTCAAACTGAGAATTCATTCTATGCTATCTATACTTTGGATAAGTTAAACACTCTTCA
>Ga0100402_1004829_pt1 | contig 14099 bp, 13 predicted proteins | sample CryGeyme20150102_FD_80419 | JGI IMG/M metagenome (GOLD analysis project Ga0100402, IMG submission 80419) | Groundwater microbial communities from Crystal Geyser aquifers in Utah, USA - Crystal Geyser metaG 2015-0102 | ecosystem: Environmental > Aquatic > Deep subsurface > Groundwater | place...
AGATATTTTTTCATTCTCTAAACCTGCTAATGCAGTAATAATTTTAAAGACTGAACCAGGTGGATATGCTCCACTAATCGCTCTATTGAAAAATAGTTTTTGTGGATGAGAAAAATATGACTGAATTTTTTTAACTCTCTCAATTTCACCTTCTTGAGTATTTTTTGATTCGCCAAAAGAACTTAAGTCAAATGTCGGAGTGCTTACTAATGAAAGTACCTCACCAGTTTCTCCATCTAAAATTACAACACTACCCAACTTATCACCCATTGCCTCAAGAGCAACTTCAGAAAGATAGGGATCAATTGTTGTTTTAATTGATAAGCCATCAACTCCTTCTTCTTGAGCAACTAAATGTTGTTTTTCACCCAAAGCGTTAATTTCAAATTTTTTATATCCATTTGTTCCGTGAAGAAAATCCTGAAGTTTGTATTCCAAACCAAGTTTTCCAATCTTGTCACTTATATGAAGACTACTATTATTTATCAGATCATCGGCAGTAACACTACCTATGTATCCTAAAACATGAGAAAGAGATTCTGGGTATCTATACTCTCTTTCATGCTCAATTCTAATTAAATCAGGATCATGAGTCATTATTTCAAGTGCTTCTTCTCTAGTGATTCTTGATTTATTACTATATAAAGTCTCTGATGAATCTAGTTTGTAATATATTGGTTTATTAAAAACAAGAGCGTTTGAATATCTATCAAGCAATACTCCTCTCTCCTCAGGTTCTTGAACATAATATGTTCTGTTATTATCTGCGAGCTCTTTAAACAAGGATCCATTAATAATCTGTGTATCAATTAGCCTAAAAATTAAAATTCCAAATACAAAAACCATAAGTCCATATAAGAGTATAACCTTTTTATCAGGTGAGTATGGTTCTTTTTTCATAATTTGTATATCAATTTTTATCTAAAAAAACTATGACGTGAATTCATCTTAGTACCTAAAAATCCATATCTGATAAATATGAACTTAAGTAGAAACCAAGATGAGATAATGGCTCCTAAAAATACTTGTGCTAACAGTATTAGTTTTAAATCAATCTTTGCAATTAAAAATAGTATTACTATTACTATTGCCAGAAGAAATAAAAATCTCTTCAAATTTGATTCTATTATTTGAGTTCCAAGTACGAAACCTAAATATATAAAGGCAATTAAAATAAAAGCTAGAACAAATGCAATTTGATAAAAGATTGCCAGCATAAATGATGCAATAATAAAGATAATATATCTTGGAAGAGACTTTGATATTAACAACAAAGAAATAGCTGTTGTTAAAAACAATATGGGAAATCCAACTACTCTTTCAAAAGCTATAATAAACAATAAAATTGTGACCTGAATTATTAGTTCTAAAAATCTATAAAGTAAAATCATAATTTCTCCTATTTTACCTCTACTAATACAGCACTATAAAAGCTTACAAGCTGATTAATTATATAAGTATTGGTTGAATCAGATGGGCTGTGATTAATTTTTTTCACCACTCCAATTAAAATATTTTTTTCAACACCTTCCTGACCAACTGTCACAACTCTTTCACCCTCATTAAGCTCTACTGATCTTGGGATATGAGTCAGTAAAACATTTCTCCCATCACCATCAACAACTGCCTCAACACCACTCTGTGTTCTAACCAATATTTTATTTTTTCTTTTAGAACTTAATAATGAAACCTTTGATTGATACTCTGTGACAGAATCTATGGTACCAATTAAAACATTATCTATTAATACCATGTCATTAACTTCTACTCCATCACTTGAACCAACTCCTACTGCAGGATATGCCAAAGAAAGAATAGGCGCCCCTATTATCGTTTCTTCACTTAATTTTCTATCACTTGCTCCCAAGAGTTTTTTTAGTTCTTTATTTTCAGCTTTTAGCTCATCCAATTCATTAAGCTTTGTTAAACTTTCTGCATAATTTGATTCAAGTTGCTTTTGATATCTTGACTTAGTAAAAGTAAAAATAATAAAATCATATGGTCTTGAAATCATATCAACAATCTTTACATTAAGTGATGAAACTGGAGTAGTTACCTTTAATCCAATATTTCTTAATCCATCAAACCAACCAACAAACTCAAATAGCATGATAAAAAAAATAATGGAGAAAAAAATGACTAAATCTTTTTTCATAAATTTAACTTGTTTGTATGCCAGTTATGACATCTTTTTCTGGTTTTGTTGATATTAAGACATCACACTTAAACTTTTCAATTACTGCCTGATCTATACCTTGAAGCTGGCTTGTTCCACCGGTTATATATATACCCTTATCTAAAACTGAAATAGCTACCTCAGAAGGAAGTAAAGCTATAAATTGTTGGATATTATCAAGTAGTTCATCAAGTGATTTTGAAAATTCTAACTTAACATCATTGCCATCAATAATTACAGTTTTACTTGCTTGTGAAACTAAGTCTTTACCCCTAATTGCTAGTTTTTCTTTACTAGCTATTACACTACCAATTTCTTTTTTAGCATTTTCAGCTACCTTCCAACCCACAACACAATTATGTTTATTTCTAATAATCTTTTGAAGACTTTCAGTTAAAAATATTCCTCCCCATTTGTATGATTGAGCATAAATTAGTTCTCCAAGTGAAAATATAGAAATCTCTGCTTTTTGAGCCCCAATATCAAGAACACAAATATCTCTTAAATTTTTATCATTGTTAGAAATGTTTTTTGCTACAGCATATCCACTTCCAATGAACTCAATTTTATTAAAACCCGCAGACTTTAAAACTTGTTTTAAAAGGGATTTTTTTGCTGGTGATAAAGAGTTGGGGATTGCAACTTTGGCTTGAATTCCTAAAAAGTTTTTTTGCAAACTTAAATCTGGCAATGCATTGTCCAAAACTGCTAAAAGGTATAATTCTAAATATCTTGAATGAGATATTTCTCCATGTAAAATAGGAAAATTTATTTCAACTGTACTTGGAGCTTTACCTAATAGCTCAAGAGCCTTGTCTCCATATGCCACAACAGATTCAGAGTTTTTATGTACTGCTAAACAAGTAGCCTGATCAAAAACTTCTTTTTTGCCTAAATAAATTCTAGTATATGATGAACCTAAATCAATAAACAGAGGTTCTGATTTTTTAAACAATGATATAAACAAAGATTTCAATGCCCTAAACACTTTCATGGGCCTAGTATATAAGACCAGATAATAAATAACAATGTTGCTATTTTAAAAATTTATTCGTTAATTTTATTTAAAGTAGATGCGGCTGATTTCCACTTATCATCGAACATAAATTGTTCTGCTTGATTAATTTCGGCTAGTTGTTCTGCTTGATCTGCAAAATATTCCTTCATACCATTGATTCTCTCAACAAAAAGATCTGCCTTTAAATCAAGAGCCTTTTCAAGCATGATATCTTCTAAATCTGGAATGAGTTTTTCAAGAAATTCAACCAAATTATCTTTTTCTAGTTCTTGATTATCTCCCGTTGTTGAATCTACCTTTTCTTTATAGGTATTAAACTGAGTCATTTCTTCTTGATTCAACAGCAAACTAACATCATTAGACAAAAAATCATCCCAGATTACATCTTGAAGTTGATCTAAGAATTTTTCTTTCAATTCATCATCACCATCTTCCACACCCAACATAAAAAATATGTTTTGCGTTTCAATATCTTCATCTGAAAAATCCCCCTGATCTGAACTAGAATCATCAATTCCTTCAAGAGAATCTTCCATCTTATTTTCTTCATCGTTCTGAGAGGTAACTAAAACATCATCTGAGCTATCATCTAAAGGTACTTCAGATAAATTAACATCATCAGTAGGTGGTACATAATCATCAACATAAGATGTACTTAATTGTTGTTGATCTTGGGCAGTTTGATCGTTCATATTTTCCTTATTTAATTTACGAAACAACAAGCAAAGATTGCTTTGCTTATATACTAACTATAACAGCTATATACTAACTTTGAAAATATCTAAAAAAACTATTTGAATATATGATAGTCTATATACTATATATATGAAGATTACTCCAAAATTTCTAATTATTAGTGCATTTAACCTTTTAATATTGAGTGTCCCACTATACTTCAGGTTTGTTAATGAAGAGATATTTGAATTCAATAAAATGATTTTAGTCTATGCATTATCAATAATAATTGGTTTTTTATGGATTTCCAGAATGATTATTGAGAAGAGATTAATCTTAAAAAGAACCCCATTTGATTGGACTCTATTAATCTTTGTATTTTCACAGCTTATTTCTACAATTTTTTCTATACAACCACATACTTCTTGGTTTGGTTATTACTCAAGATTTAATGGAGGATTTCTTTCTACTATTACCTATGTTTTTCTTTTTTATGCATTTATCAGTAACTTTAAAAAGAAGGATCTTGGTAGTTTCTTTCTAAGTGCATTTATTTCTGGCTTTGCTGTATCAATTTTTGGAATACTTGAACACTTTGGTCATTCATTTAGCTGTTTACTATTACCTGCAAATAAATCATTTGGGGTAGATTGCTGGGTACAAGATGTTCAGTCAAGAGTTTTTGCAAGTTTTGGACAACCTAATTGGCTAGCTGCATATGTTATCACTCTATTTCCACTTTCATTTATTGCTTCAATACAAAAAAAGCTACCTCATTTAAAAAGATCTATGTTTATATTGACTTCAATTTCTCTCTTCCTTGTACTACTTTATACCAAATCTAGATCAGGACTACTTGGATTTGGAGTGGGAATAACCTTACTATTTTTAGGAGCTTTTATACTAATTATTAAAAACAAAAAATCTCTATTAAACAAAATTCACCTACCAACAATTGTAACAATTTTATTTTCAATATCAGCTTTAGCATTAATCAGTGGAACTAGCTTTACACCTAGTTTATCTTCACTAATTAATAAACAAAATTCTTTGCAACAAGAAACTAAAAATTCTGATATACAACCTGAAATTATTGTAAATAGACTTGACCAGGGTGGAACAGATTCTGGAGAAATCAGAAAGATTGTATGGACTGGCGCATTTAATGTTTGGAAAAGATATCCATTTATTGGTTCAGGTGTTGAAACATTTGCTTATAGTTATTATCAAGATAGAATTAGAGAACACAATGATGTTTCTGAGTGGGATTTTCTATATAACAAAGCTCATAATGAACTACTAAACATAATGGCTAATACAGGAACTGCCGGACTGTTATCATATCTAAGTATCTTTGTTGTACTAACTTTTATAACTTTTAAAATCATTTTATCTAAAAAATATGAACTAACTGAAAAGCTAATCGCCCTTGCATTAATATCAGGACAAGCTTCACTTTTTGTTTCAAATTTTTTTGGATTTTCAACTGTTGGAGTAAACGTATTGATGTTTATATTTTTTGCAATTTCAAGCATTGTTTATGATAAAAATGAAGTTAAAAATGATAAAAGAATAATAAAACAATCTGAATATAGAATTAATGAAGGATCTCAATACTTTGGTATATCAATAATCACTATAATCTCTTTTCTTTTGCTATTTAAAGTATATAACTACTGGTCTGCAGATAAAGCATATGCTCAAGGAAAAAGTTATTTTTCAGCTGGTCAATATCAATACGGGATTCAACATATGCTTGAAGCAATTTCTAAGTCTCCTAATGAAGCCCTTTATTTTGATACTCTTAGTGATAATTATGCAAAGCTAGCGGTTTACTTTGCAAACAATAATGAGGCAACAGCTGCCTCACAAATTGCTGATGAAACTGTAGCAGCAAGTAATCAAACAATAAAGTTAAATGATAGACATCTAAACTTCTACAAGACTAGAGCGAGAGTTATGGTCACTCTATCACAAATTAATGAGAGCTATTTAGAGGAAGCTAAAAATACTTTAATCAAGGCTATTGAAATCTCTCCAACTGATCCAAAACTTATTTATACTTTAGCGGTAATAGAACATACGAGTGGGAACTATGATCAGGCACTTAATTATTATAATATTGCAACAAAATTAAAACCAAATTATGAAAGACCATATCTTAAAATTAGTGAAGTTTTCCAAACTCTTGAACAATATGATCAGGCAATTATTCCACTTGATTATATTCTAGAAAACATCAGTATTGGTAATCCAGAAGTTCTTGAAAGAAAAAAAATCTTGGAAGAAATGTTAGATAACCAGAAGTAATGGTATAATAATCAAGTGAAAAAAATAATCGAAATACCAAACGAGACACTCAGAGAAGTTGCTAAAGAAATTACTAAAGTTGATAAAAAATTAATTAGGTTTGTGTTAGAACTTGAAGAAACTTTAGATAAAAAAAGAAATCCAAGAGGAGTCGGTCTTGCTGCACCACAGGTTAATAACTCAATTCGTGCATTTTGCATGAACTTTTCTAGATTGCAAACATATATTAATCCTAAAATTATTAAGACAAGTAAAAACTCAACCTTTGGACCTGATCCAAAGGATCCAATTATGGAAGGATGTCTTTCTATGCCAGAGCTCTATGGACCGGTTCCAAGATGGGAATGGATTAAAGTAGAGTTTCAAGTTTTAGAAAATGGAAAATTAGTTGATAAAAAACAAAAATTTGAAGCTTTTGAAGCTAGAGTTTTTCAGCACGAGCTTGACCATTTAGATGGAATTTTGTTTACAGATTATGCACTTGAATATGACTTACCAGTATATAAAGAATATAAAAAAGATAAATTTCAAGAAGTCGACCACGAATTACTAAAATTATTTTAATGAACTACTCAATTGCAATTGCAGGCACCACTAAAAGAACAAGACAATGCGCCCAAAGCTTATTAGAAAGTGATTTATTTAATATTTCTTGGGTTCTAACTCCAATAGCTAAACCAATTGGTAGAAAACAAGTGATAACTCCAAATCCTTTGGATAACTTCGCTTCAGAAAATGGCATCATCACTGTTTGGGTTGATTCAAAAATAAATCAAGAAACACAAATTGAAATTAACAAATTAGAAAGACCAGATTTTCTACTAGTAGTAGATTTTGGTTACATTGTTCCAAACTGGCTGTTAGAAGTTCCAAGAATATCTCCTCTCAATATTCACCCCTCTGAATTACCTAAGTGGCGTGGTAGTTCTCCAGGACAATTCTCCATTTTATTTAATGATAAAAAATCAGCCGTATCACTCATGGTAATGGATAAAAAACTAGACCATGGACCTATTATTCATCAAGATTTATTTGATATTAATCCAACCTGGAATCAAGAAGAATACTATCAACATGCCTTTGACTTAATTTGCAATAATCTTGATAAAAAAATTGCTAATTTTGCAGCTAATCAATATTTAGTTATAAAACAACCTGAAGAATCTCCAACTTTAACTGCAAAAAACATTTCTAAAAATGAAACATTTGTTCCTTGGGAATATATTCAAGCATCTATGAAAGGTCTTCACCCTTCTGATCTATCAGATTTGTCTAAATTATTACAAAATGCTTACAAATCAAATAAAAACTTAGCTTTAACTCTTGAAAGAGCTAGTAAGGCTTTCAATCCCTGGCCAAACCTTTGGACAATAATTCAAACAAATCAGGGACAAAAAAGAATGAAAATTATTGATAGCGAGCTAAATGAAAATAAACTCATTCTTAATACTGTACAAATTGAAGGTAAAAATTTATCCAAATGGAATGAGGTTAAAAACTCAATCTTATCTTAACAGTTTAGAAAGTAATGATAAAAAAATAACGCAACTTGGTTGCGTTATTAAATTTTAATTTAAATCAAAAATTATTTAGTTTCTGGTTTTTTCCAATGTGTGGTCATACCAGCTTTTTTAAGAGTTCTTAAAACTTTTGTTGGAACTCTCATTTTTTGTTTTACACCATCTACAACAACTGTAACCGTGTGTAGGTTGTATTTAAAACTTCTTTTTGATCTGTTTTTGGCATGGGAAACTTTGTTTCCAATATGCGCGGTTGATTTGTGTTTAAATGCAAAGCTTGACATAGATTGTTGATTATACATCTAAAACAAATAAATATCAAATCTTAAATCAATCAAACCCTCTACTACATTATCACTAGTGGTTTCTATCTGCCAAATTTTTTGTATAATGATTAACTATATGAATACAGGACTAATATCACTACTTTTTTCTGATCCAATTAGCTTCGTGCTAGTTGCTTTAGGTCTAGTAGTTTCAATCACAATACATGAGTTTGCACATGCTTTTGTTGCAGATAAACTTGGTGATCCAACTCCAAGATATCAAGGAAGAGTTACTCTAGATCCAAGAGCCCACTTAGACCCGTTTGGAACTATTGCCATTCTGTTAATTGGCTTTGGCTGGGGAAAAGCAGTTCAATTTGATCCCTACAATCTAAAAGATCCTAAAAAAGAAACTGCACTAATTGCTCTTGCTGGACCAGCTGCCAATATTATTCTAGCTACCCTACTCTCAATAATTATTGGAATTTTTAACATTAATGGCATTATTGGTACTGCGATGCTTCCAATTATATTTGTAAATGTAATGCTGGCAATTTTTAATTTAATCCCAGTCTATCCTTTAGATGGAAGCAAAATATTACTAGCAATCCTCCCAAAACAAGCGGCACTTGAATATGAGTTATTTATGACAAGATATTCAAATATGGTATTGTTGGCTTTAATTCTACCTCTATTTGGTTCTAGAAGTGCTGCCTCGCATTTAATCTTACCAATAATTGATTTCATAATTAATCTTTTATCTATACTTTGGATTATTTAAATGTTTGATAACAATAATTTACAAATTGAAACCTTGACACTTGGTCAATTAGGTACTAATTGCTACATTCCATGGTGCAACGAAACTCAAGAATGTATTATTATTGATCCAGCTGATGATGCTGATTACATTACTCAAACTATTCTCGATCTTCAACTAAAACCTCTTTGTATTGTTTTCACTCATGCACATTTTGACCATGTATTAGGAAGTCTTGAATTAAAACTTAACTTTAATATTCCAATTTTTATGAATAAAAAGGATGAAGAACTTTTAAAAAATGCTCAAAAAAGTGGGAAATATTGGTTAAAACATGATGTTGATCCAGTTCCAAATAAAACTCTACCAATCTCTCAAGGAGGAAAATTAAAGATTGGACAAACTAGTTTAGAAATTATTGAAACTCCTGGACACACACCTGGATCAATTTGTTTATATGCTAATGAACCGCAACCAATCATGTTCACTGGAGATACTCTCTTTAAAAGTGGAGTTGGGAGAACTGACTTTGAGTACTCATCACCAAGGGACTTACAAACATCATTAAAAAAACTTTTTAATAACTTTCCAAAGAACACAATTTGTTTTCCAGGTCATGGAGAATCTACTACCCTATCAAAAGAGAACACTTCATATTTGTAGATATATCGTATAATATAGCTCAAATGAGCAAATCTAGATCAACAATTGAATATAATCGATACTCAGAAAAAGTTGAGGTTACTGCTAGTGTTCCTTTAATTGGTCATGGAAATCGAACAATAAATGAAGCTGTTGTCAATGAACTTTATCAAGCAGGAATCAAAGTAGAATCTCACAACACATATGGTGGAATGATCACCATAGCTGATCTTTATCACCAATTCATACATTCTAGTACTGTGCGCGCAATTGGCTACTCAAAAAATAGTGAAAATACTAGAAACTCTAAATCTGCAGAACTTATAAAGCTGCAACTCAGAATCTTTATTAAAACAATGCTAAAACGATATCCTAACGCCAAGTTTTTCTTAACTACACAAAATATTATTGGAGAAGAAGCAACTAAAGTTGAATTAGATGGAAGAAAATTTAGTGTAATTCTAGTCTTACCTGATGCTTTTGGAAAACTAAATCCTTTGAAGAAACCAACTGATAAACAAAAAAGAGCTATATATTTAGTTTGGAATGAACAAGCTTTCCAAGTTATGAAAGATAAATTTGATTTAGATGTACATTTAATTGATTTAATCGATCCAATCAAAGGCTTTCCTCAACTTAATCAAAAACAAGTTGAAGAGCTTGAATTGCTTGAAATTGAAAAGAGAGAAAATTTGTGTCTATTGAAACTATCTGGGAGTGGTGGTGATCCAAATCTTGTAATAGAAATTATTAATGCTCTATGGAAAAACAGTGGCATTGAAACATTAATCTTTCCTGGTATAACTCATACCAAAATGAATATTCAACTAAGACGTTGGTTAAAAAACATCATGAAAAATAAAAATACCCACGTTAATTACAACTTGGATGAAGCGGTTTTTTACAATGTCTCAAGAAAAATAGATCACAATACTCAATTAATGCTTCTCAATCCTTCTGAACAAGTTTTACATAGCTTTGTTTTATCAAATTTAGGTAAAAATCCTAATATTGTATGGCTTCCTCCAACTGGTAATCAAGAGGTTCTTAACCTAGTTCATTACATTTATATTGCTCAAAATCAATCATTAATGACAACAGTTTGTATTCAGAAAGATTTTCAAAAAAGTCTAATTAATAAACTGAGTGAATTTAATCTAAAACAAAACATTGACTATCAGCTGGTTGAACCTGAAAACCTATCCAGAGAACACTTCAATAAAGCTCCAAAATGGATTGAAAATCAAAAACACTTAAATCTTGAAATGGCAGTTAAAAACATAATGGATAGATAATGTTTAGTTGTGCTAAACTAATAATACAAATGAAATTATTAATTTTTTTAATCTTGGGAATATTTATTACTCCAGTTGTAAATGCTCAAGAAATACCAATTTTTTCAAGAACCATAACTGTCCAAACAGATCTTGAAGAACCAGTTGTTAATCAAGTGATACTCTGTCATCAGCAACCTAAAAGAGCTGGTTTAGTAGAAGAAGATGAAATTATTTATCATGAAATCACCACTAATGAATTTGGCGAAGCTTCTCTTGAATTAAATAATATAGAAGACTTTGTATTTATGTGTAGTACAAAAGAGCTAACAACTGATGACTATTGCTGGTATTTTCCTAATTCAACAACTTCATTTGAGATTTATAAAGAAGAATCAAAAAACACACCTTTATATCTCATTGGTTTAAGATCGTCTCAAACTTGTGATAAAGAATTTACCAAAGAAGAAATTGATGACGGTATTTATTCACAACTACCTCAAGGAACACCTGAGGCATATAAAAATAGTAATGCATATCCTACCCAACAAGTTAACCAACAAGAAATTCAATTAGAAAATCAAACAATAGAAGAAATTAGTTTGTGGCAATGGATTATTTCAAAAATAAAAGCTATATTTCAACTTTAAAAAATTGGATATACAACTTCCCATATTTTAGTTAAAAGACCTTTACCTGATTTAACATTAGTAATCTGTATTTTTGTTAAACCATTCAATTTAGCCATTCTATAATACTCAGCAAATATTTGCTTATGAGCTGCTTGTTTGTCAACATTTTTATCAAATCTGTAAACATTTGAAAAAAAGACTTCATACTTAAATTTTTTCCAGTTCCAGTATGTAAGTGAAAATATGACAGGATTTCCTGCCTGAAGCATTCTTACTGGACCGCTACGTAAAAACTCTAATTTAGGTGCTCTACCGCCGTATGGAGATAACATTACGACTCTCCCATCATCTAAAGCTTTCTTCGTTCTCTCAACATATTTTTTATTAGCTATCTTTTTACCATTAGAGTCAAGTCCAGAATAGTCAACAAACGTTACATTAAGATCAGAATACCCCATTTCTTCTTTTCTAAAAACTGGTATGAATTCATGAGGTACTTGTTTTGCTAAACTTATAAATATCGGTTTAAGATATGGAAAGTTATACCAAGTGGCAGCTACAGGAAAAATACCTTTATAATTAATATATTTTTCAAATGCAATTGCCGTTCCAAATACATCAAGAAGTCCTAAATGTGCAAAAAAAACAGATAAGCCTTCTTTGTCTTTTTCAATTAGTTCTCTTGCTTGTTCAAGCCCTGATAATGTTAAATCATCATTTGCTAAAGTCGAAATTTTTGAAAAAATTCTTCCAATCGGAAAACCTGAAAATTTTACTTTTTTAAAGTATTGTTTAATAGCCATACATTTCAATATACAAGATTAAAGAAAATAAAAAAAGCCAGTTTTAAGTCTTGGCTTAGGACTCAATTCTTGGTGGTTGTCTATTTAACCACCAAGATAAACTAATCTAAGGGCAACACACAAAAAATGTGTTATTGCAAAGATGCAAGCTACTAATCCAGCTGCATAAATACATATTCCTGCAAAACTTAAGCTTTTAAGTTTCACCTGCGTTCTCCTTTTGTCGCTTCAAATTTGGACTTATCCAATATTTTTTGTGCATTACAAAAATATTAGAACCATATAGGCGACATATGTATTATACCAGTTGCAAATTTCTTAATCATTGATTTTATCTAAACTCTTCTAATAATCAAATAAACCTGTATTATGATTTAAATCATGACATCATCAAAAGAAAAATTTGAACAAGCTAAGATTCTCCTAAAAAAATACTTTGGGTATGATAATTTTCATCCAACTCAGGTTAAAGCAATTAAGTCTGTACTTAATAAAAAAGATACCTTTGTGCTTATGCCTACAGGTGGAGGCAAATCAATTTGTTACCAAATACCAGCTTTAGTTCTTAAGGGTACTACCATTGTAGTTTCACCCTTAATAGCGCTTATGAAAGACCAAGTAGATGGCTTAAAGGCTTATGGCATTGAAGCAGAATTTTTAAACAGCAGTATTGATATTAATCAACAATCTGAAATTAAAGAAAGACTAATTAATGGTGAAATAAAATTACTTTATGTTTCTGCGGAAAGATTAGTTTCACCTAAGTTTTCAAAACTACTTAAGAAAATTAAAGTTAGCTTATTTGCTATTGACGAAGCACACTGTATATCTGCCTGGGGTCATGATTTTAGACCAGATTACACCAAGCTTTCACATCTTAAAACATTATTTCCAAAAGTCCCAATTATTGCCCTAACTGCAACAGCAGATAAAAACACCAGAAAAGATATCCTATCTCAATTAGAGTTAGATAATCCAAAACTACTTATTGATTCATTTGATAGACCAAATATTTCATTAACAGTTTTAACAGGTCAAAAAAGAATTGAAAAAATTAAAGACTTTCTGAGTGACAAATCTGAACAGTCTGGAATAATATATTGCTTAACAAGAAAACAAACTGAAAGTGTTGCCAAGAAACTACAACAAATTGGACTAAATGCGGCTAGTTATCATGCAGGTATTAATTCAGCAGAAAGATCAAGAATTCAAAAAAGTTTTATTACTGATAAAACCCAAATTATTTGTGCAACTATTGCTTTTGGTATGGGTATTGATAAATTAAATGTTCGCTGGGTTATTCATTACAACATGCCTAAAAATATTGAAGGATATTATCAAGAAATAGGAAGGGCTGGAAGAGACTCTGCTCCTTCCCAAGCTCTACTATTCTACACTTTTGCTGATGTGGAAATGATAAAAAGATTTTTTGTAGATAAATCTCAAGGAGATCTACAATTAGCTAAACTTGAAAGAATGAAAGAATATGCTGAATCTGTAATTTGCAGAAGAAAAGTTCTTCTCTCTTACTTTGACGAGAAATATACAGGTAAATGTCAAAATTGTGATATATGTGCCAATCCATTCAAATCATTGAATGGCACTTTGATAACTAAAAAGGTTCTTGAAACAATAAAAAATATGAACTCATCTGTTAATACAAAAGCACTAGTGAGCTCACTTTCTAGTGCAAGTGAAAAAGTTAATTTTGCTTCATGGCATTTTTATATTGCTCAACTAAAAAACCAAGGATTAATCAAGATTAATTTTGATGAAAATCAAAACCTTTCTATTACAGATTTAGGAATGGAGGTATTACTAAATGAAAAAAAAGTTAGATTAGTTTTACTTGATGAGTTTATTAGTAGACAAGAAAAATCTATTAAAAATACAAAATTTTATACTAAGAGTAAATCAACTAAAAATAATTACTATAAAAATCCAATTTTTGAAAAACTTAGAGAAATTAGATCTAAAATAGCTAAAGAAAACTCAATAGCAGCATACATGGTTTTTAGTGATA
>Ga0100402_1004843_pt1 | contig 14071 bp, 12 predicted proteins | sample CryGeyme20150102_FD_80419 | JGI IMG/M metagenome (GOLD analysis project Ga0100402, IMG submission 80419) | Groundwater microbial communities from Crystal Geyser aquifers in Utah, USA - Crystal Geyser metaG 2015-0102 | ecosystem: Environmental > Aquatic > Deep subsurface > Groundwater | place...
ATTTCAAATTACAAGGTTTAGCTACTCTGTAGCTCTAATAAAGTTCATTTTTGAGGTTCTACAAAGGTTACGTTGCGCTGCAACTGAAAATCAAATACTTAAAAATGTCACTCATGTTGTTAATTTCTTATTATAACTAATTTATATCAAATTACTAAAAAGAATAGAAAACGCTAGTTTTATTAACATGTTTTAAGTTTTTACTCAACTCTTTACAAGATACGAAATTAGTTTCTTGACTTTTATACAAAAAAATATTTTATGTTAAATTCTAATTAAAATTAGACAAATTTAATGCAAATCAACTTATGTTTATTATTTTAATTGTTTGATGAAAGCGTCATTTTTTAGATATTTTAGTTTATAGCAAATATCTTCTCTTTTTTAACAAAAGAAATTGTATTTTTGTAATCTCATTTTATCCTTTTCTGTCCATTATTTCTTATGAATACTGTTTTTTACTTGTCTTGTTTTTCTTTTCAAAAAAGAAGTTTTTCTGATAAATTTTTTCTAATCAAAATTGTTTTATGTTTTAGTTTTTTATTCATTGGCCTGTCTGCTTTTGCTCAAAAAACAGTTATTACGGGCAAAGTAACCGATGCAGAAACAGGCGACGGAGTTCCTTTTGCCAATGTTTATTTTGATGGAACAACCATCGGAACATCTACTGATTTTGATGGGTTTTATAAAATTGAAACGGATAAAGCTACTGATTCGTTGGTTGTTTCGTATGTGAGTTATCAAACTAGAAAAAAAGCCATTAAAAAAGGAGCTACACAAAATATTGATTATCAACTTGCCTCTTCCGAAGAAACTCTAAAAGCGATTGTCATTACGTCTGGAAAACGAGAAAATCCTGCTTGGGAGTATCTAAGAGGTGTTTTAGACCACAAGTCTGAAAATGATAAACGCCGTCTTTCTGCTTATGAGTATGATTCTTATTCGAAAGTAGAACTTGATGTAGATAATATTTCTGATAAATTCAAAGAGAAAAAGCTCGTCAAACAGATTATTGGCGTAGTCGATAGCGTAGAGAATTTGGCAGGAGAAGATGGAAAACCAATTTTGCCTCTATTTATTTCTGAAACAATTTCGAAGTATTATTATAGAGATAGTCCGACCAAAAGAAAGGAAGAAATTGAAAAAACACGTATAAAAGGAGTTGGTGTAGATGATGGAAGTATTGTTTCTCAGCTCGTAGGTTCGTCTTTCCAAGATTATAATTTTTATGAAAGTTGGATTCAGATTGCAGGAAAAGATTTTGTTTCGCCTATTTCTGAAAGCTGGAGATTATTTTACGATTATGAATTACAAGAACGCACTGAAATAGATGATATTTGGTGTTATCGCATTGATTTTCAACCTAAAAGAAAAGAAGACTTGGCTTTTGTAGGTACAATGTGGATTACAGATGACTCTACTTTTGCTTTAAAACGAATTGATGTAACTGTTCCAAAAGCTGCTAACCTTAATTTTATTGAAAAAATAAAAATTCAACAAGATTTAAAACGAATTGATGATGGAAAAGATATAGAAGATAAAACCAAAGAAACAGCATGGCTACCTGCTAAAACACGTATTTTGGTCGATGTAGGACAAATCAATGACCAATGGGCAGGAATGCTTCTTAAATCATATAGCTCGGCTGAAAATATTGTAATCAATAAACCTAGAGAACTCAAATTTTATAAAGATGCGATTGTTGTAGATGAAGAGGCTACCAATTCGACGGATGAGTTTTGGCAAGAAAACCGACACGATTCACTTACAGCAAGCGAACAAACAGTTTATGCCATGATTGACACCATTAGTAATTTGCCGATGGTAAAAAGTTATATCGAAATTGCTGATTTGCTTATCAATGGCTATAAAGATATTGGAAAAGTAGATATAGGAACACTTTTGAGTTTTTATTCAAATAACAATATTGAAGAGCATCGTTTGTTTTTTAATGTACGAACAAATGCAGATTTTAGTAAAAAGTTTCAATTTTCTGCTGGCTTAGGTTATGGTTTTGGAGATGAAAAATGGAAGTATAAAGGTAAAATAAGATATATTGCCAAGCGCAATCCTTGGACTGTAATTAGTGTAGCACATCAATACGACCTTCAACAAATAGCTTTATTTAATGAAGATTTTCGTTCTAGTGATAATTATCTTTTTTTGGCTTTTAGCCGTTGGGGAAATTTGGATAGAAACCGTCCTTTTTATCATAGACAAAGTAGTATTGATTTTCAAACCGATATTATAAAAGGTGTTACCTCCAAAATTACGTATCGCAATCAAGATTATGACCCTTTATTTAATTTTGAGTTTTTTGACCCAAAAAATTTAGAAATTCGTCGTCGTGAATTTACAGTTTCTGAAGCAATGGCAGAAATAAGAATTGGTTTTAAAGAGCGTTATATCAACGGAGAAATGACTAGAGTAGTGATTCCAAGTAATTATCCTGTTTTTAAGTTCCGTTATATTAGAGGATTAGGAGAGTTTTTGGGAGGAGATTTGGAATATCATAAATTCTCTACTCGTTTGGAACATTCTTTTCGTTTAGGGATTTTTGGGCGTACAGATTATTTTATTAGTGCAGGTTTTACGCCTTCTACACTTCCTTATCCACTTTTAGAATCGCATTTGGGTAACGAAACTCCTTTTTATAATCAACTTTCATTTAATTTGATGAATTATTTTGAGTTTGTGAGTGATAAATATGCTTCTATAAACTTGATACACAATTTTAATGGATTTTTATTAAATAGAATTCCACTCATGAGAAGATTGAAATGGAGAAGTTTTGTAGAAGGAAATATGCTCATCGGAAATGTAAGTCAGAAAAATATTGATTTAATTCCTGACCTAGATTCAAATGGAATTCCAGTTCCAAAATTTGGAAGTTTGGGTGCAACACCTTATGCAGAAGTAAGTTATGGAATTAGTAATATTTTTAGATTTGTCAGAGTACAGGCTGTACACCGTCTTACTTATTTGGATAAAGACGATGTCAGTAAATGGGGAATTCGTGTTTCGGCTCAGTTTAGATTGTAACATTCAATCAATTCCTAGTGTTGTTGGTGTTTTAGCGAAGCGAAACCAACAACACTAGGAAATTATAACTTTTACAATAAGAAATAACAAGGTAGTTGTTCCTTTTTATCTTCATTTATCATCTAGACCATAAAAATCATTTACCAATCAGTTCAAGTAGTTTTTATTTGGATTATATATTTCATTTATTTATTATCCGAACCTTCCGAAACAGGCTTTTCTAATAAAATTTTATGACGAGATTTATTCATAATCCAAGTAGCAATCGTATCAGCCCAATACCTTGATGATTCTCGTGTTGGGTGTGCGCCATCTCTTTCCCTATCAAATTCTAAATCTTTGGATAAGAAAAACGTATTGGAAGGCATATTTCGCTCAATTATTTCATTAATTCCTGTGTCGTCTTTCCAGTTTGGAGGACCTACCCAAACAAAAGGCGTATCGCCAGCTTGTGCAATAATATCTTGAATATCTTTTTCTCGTTCGTAAATATCAGTACGAAAAAGTTCGTTTGCTCCCAGCGTAAAAATCACTATGGTAGGCTTATAAATTTCTATCAGTCTTTTCAAACTATCGGTTTTACTCCATTGAATAGTGAGCGAACTATACCAAATTCTACCTTTCAAATAATGATTATTATAACTTGCATAGCTTCGAAAAGCCAAATATAAACCTTCTGCCATAGAATCACCAGTCAATAAAATACGTTGTGCCGATGTATCAATGCTGTTTTTGCGAGCTAGTTCTAAAGAATCAACGATAAAAAGAGTCTGTTTGGCTACTTGTTGATACAAAAAATCAGTTGAAGGAGGCGTAAATAATTGCTGTGCATTTGGTTTTTTGATAGACAAATCAAAATTTATAGGTTTTTCATAGCTATCAATCGCATACAAACCCAAAATGACACACAAAACAACCAACCATACAGATACTAAATTGTATAGATTAGATGTAGATGGTTTTTTTTGAGGAGAAGGGGAAAGAAAATCAGACAATTTGACTAAATAAAATTATGTACAACAGACTTCTGAGCCTGTTTTGAAGTTGAATAAAAGCAAAAAAGAGAACTAAAAAAAATCATTTTTTCTAAACTCTCTTAGAAAGTTCAAATTTATCAATTCTCTTATCAAAAAACTATAATTTTTGTAGAAATTATGTTTATAGTTTTGCTTGCCTACTATTTTTTATGGAAGTTGTTAAGATACCGACAACGGCAAAAAGAGTTTTAATGGTTTGTAATCAAACCTTGCTAACCTCTGCCGTTGTTGGTATCTTACCATGTCCGTCAAGCTATCACTCATTTTCCATAAACCAACCCGAATATTTGATATAATTATTAGCTATTCGTTGTAACATTTTGCCTCTTTCTCCGATTGGTTTTACTTTTTTGGCAGGAACACCAGCATAAATAAACCCACTTTCAATCTCTGTTCCTTCCAAAACTACTGCGCCTGCTGCGACTATGCTTCCTGTTCTGACAATTACACCGTCCATAAGTCGTGCGCCCATTCCTATCAAAACGTTGTCTTCGATAGTGCAGCCGTGAACGATGGCATTGTGTCCGATACTTACATAATTTCCGATGGTTGTCGGTGCAGTTTCGTAAGTTCCGTGAATGGTTGCATTGTCTTGAATATTCGTATGATGACAAATTTTGATATAATTTACATCGCCATGAACGACAGCACTAAACCAAACACTACAATTATCACCCATTTCTACTTCACCTACTAGGGTAGCGTTGGGAGCAAGAAAACAATCTTTGCCAAATTTTGGAGAAAAACCACGAACAGGAAGAATTAAAGCCATTTTTTTTAAAAATTTGAGTATAAATTAAAATTAATGATTTACTAATAATTTTGAAATTGCTATGAAATATACAAGTAGTAATTTAGTAGCGAAAAAAAACCATTATTATAAATTCTAATTTAGTTACTTTTTTTAGTTTTATCAATTTAATTCAATCAATTATGAATCCGACTGCTCAAAATCAAATTGCGATTTACAAACTTCAAATAAAAAATGTCCTTTCATTACTTAAAACGGAATACGATAGCTTGAATAATTCAGAGAGTGTGAGTGAAGAAAATAATGAAAACGAAACTATTTCGCCAAAAGAACTTCGCAAACTTAGAGAAATGTCAAAACGTTTGAATGAATATTGTAGTGATGTGATGGCGTATCAAGAAAAAATACGTTTTCTAAGTGCTGAATAATTTCTAAAATCTAAATTGAATTTTGAACTTTATTCTTCAATTTTTGGTTTTGGAAAAGTATGTGATAATTTTGCGTATAAAATAGCTTTTTAATACTAATTTTACGTAAAATTCATGATTTAGCAAATTTAATTTGCATAATTTTGGCATATGCAAAATATATGATTTCTAATTTTAGTTATAAAATTAGATTTTTAACTTATTTATTTCTCCATTAATCCAAAAATTCTAAAGTCATGGTGGGTCGGAAAGTGTTAATATTGAATGCAGATTATCGTGCAATTTCTGTTTGTAGTGTAGCCAAAGCATTTTTGCTTGTTTATCTACGTAAAGCCGAAATGGTAAACTCTGTTCCTGATGGTTTTATCCAAACGGTAAACAAATCTTTTGCTGCTCCTTCTGTTATTCGTCTAAATTCTTACGTCAATATTCCATACAGAGGAGTAATGCTTACACGACAAAATGTTTTCAAACGAGATGCAAATCAGTGTGTGTATTGTAAAAGCAAAAAAGACCTTACCTTAGATCACGTTGTTCCACGTTCGCAAGGAGGAAAAACATCTTGGACAAACTTGGTAAGTGCTTGTCAGCGTTGCAATTCAAAGAAAAGTGATTTTAGCCTTGAAGATGTAGGAATGAAATTACCTTATCAACCTTTCAAACCTACTTTTGTGATGTTCTTACGTGAGTTTTCAAGAATAGGAGACGAAAATTGGAAACCGTTTTTACAACATGCCTAAATCGCTTCTATGAAACAAAAATTACAAAATAAAAACAGAGTTTCAAGCTACTCTACATTCTTTATAAAAAACAAACCTTCCTAAAACTGATTTTTGATAATCAATTTTTAGAAGGTTTTTTTATGTTAGAAAAAATCATAAGCTATTACAATCTTTTACCTTGTGATTTTGTAGAATTATTTTCGTTCACAATTTGGCTTTTATTTTCTTCTATTTGTTTTGATGGATTAGGCAATTTTTTTTGTGTAGTAGATTGAATAGATGCAGGTTTTTTCGGATTTGGGTCTAACATAATTCGATTCGTAATCCATTTACTAGCATCTGCTAATTGCTCAAAAACCTGTACTTTGTATTTTCCTTGACTATTTTCACTCAAAAACATTTCTAAAGAAATATTCGAAAAAAGGTCATTTCCTGTATTGATTGCCCAATAAAACATGCCTGCTTCTATAGCACGAGGTGTCCAGTCGTTGGTCAGCCAATCATTTGCTTCATTCCAAGGTCCTACAATTTGGCTATGGTCTGCCAAAACAGCCACAGCATTATTTTCAGCTACTTGCTCAATAATTTTATTGTACCCTGTTTTGATGTCTTGCATACGAATAAAACCCTTCCATTGATAAAAAACCCATTGTGATTTTTCGTCATATTCTACGGTTAGACAAACAGAACCAAATTCGTTATTTACGTGATGAATCATAGAAAGAGTATTTTTTTAAAACGACTTGTAGTAATACAAAAAAAACAGGAAATAATTACATTTTTAGGTATGTATTAGAATAAACTAAAATAAAAAGTAATCTAAACTACCAAAATACTAATTTTGTATCTATTTTCAAAAAAAGAAATGAAGAAGTTAGGTAGTTTAGTTGGGTTTATTTTACTCTTCCTCAGTAGTAGATGTCTTTACTTTTGGTTTTCTTCCTCTCTTTTTTGGTTCTTTAGCTTCTACTGAATCTAGTTTTTCTGGTCTTGGTCTAATAAAAAACCATTCTGTATTTGAGGATAATTCTTCATTAAATTTATAACCTTCTTCTTCAAAGAACTTTAATTTACTTGGTTGTTTTATTTTATTTTGAATAATATAACGAGCCATTTTTCCTCTTGCTTTTTTTGCATAAATGGCAACTGTTTTTAGTTCACCATCTTTTTCCTCTTTAAAAACTGGTGTAATAGCCTTCAGTTTGAAATGTCTATTTATAATAGCTTTTGCATATTCTTGAGAAGCCAAATTAATTATAGTGTCATCTGAATAACGGGTGTTGAAATAATCTGTCAGAAATTTACCCCAAAATTCATATAAATTTTTTCCTCTGGCTGTTTTTAAAGGCGTTTTCATTTCCAAGCGATAGGGCTGAATCAAATCAAAAGGACGTAAAATTCCGTAAAAACCTGAAATAATACGCAAATTAGCCTGTGCAAAAAGCAATTCTTCATCGGTAAGCGTATCCGAATCCAAACCTTCATAGACATCACCACGAAAGGCTACAATCGCCTGTCTGTCATAATCTGGATTGAATGGAAATTGAATATCTTGAAAACGATTATAGTTTAAGAAAGCCAAGCGTTCACTAACTTGCATAACTTCTTGTAACTCATTAATTTCTCTTTTCTGAACCTCCTCTAAAAGTTCTTTGGTATCCAACATAAATTCGGGCTGTGTTTGTATGTCTGTCCGATTGACATTTTCAAAATCTTGCGTTTTGGAAGGCGAAAGTATAACAATCATAAGGATTTATTTTGTGAGTAGATAAGAAGGGTAATTTAGTTTTATTATTTTTGCAAAAATACAAAATTACTTTAGGGTATTTTGTCTAGGTTAAAATATCAAGACAGATAATTAGTATATATTGCGTTTTTTTAACAAAAAAACATAAAAATATTTTACATTCAAAACATAAACCAAACTAAACTCAAATTAAAATTAAAATGAGTTTAAATTAAATCTAAATTACTATGCGTCAAAAAATTGTAGCAGGAAACTGGAAAATGAACCTTACCAAAGAAGAAGCACAAAGCCTTACTTCAGAAATTGTAGGAATGAGCAACGATGAGCTAGGAACAAACCAAAAGAACGTAAAACTTATTCTTTGTCCTTCTTTTATTCATATTTCGACTATCAAATCGCTTTTCAAGAATACAAAAAACATTCACTTAGGAGCGCAAAATGTAGCTTCTCAAGAAAAGGGAGCTTATACAGGAGAAATTTCGGCTGCTATGCTTTCTTCTTATCAAACTGAATATGTAATTATCGGACACAGCGAAAGAAGACAATATTTCAAGGAAACAAACCAAGAAATTGCTCAAAAAATTGATTTGATTTTTGCCAATAAAATGCTTCCCATTTTTTGTTGTGGCGAAACTTTAGAGCTTAGAGAAGAAGGAAATCATGTCGATTTTATCAAAAATCAAATTTCTGAAAGCCTTTTTCATCTATCCCCTTCTGATTTTGAAAAGGTAGTCGTTGCTTATGAGCCTATTTGGGCAATCGGAACAGGAAAAACAGCTTCTAGCGACCAAGCGCAAGAAATTCACGCAGAAATCAGAAAACATATTTCTAGTCAATACGGACAAGAAATTGCTGACAAAACGCCAATTTTGTATGGTGGAAGTTGTAAACCAGATAATGCAAAAGAACTTTTCGCTTGTGCTGATGTAGATGGTGGACTTATCGGAGGTGCTGCCTTGAAATCAAGAGATTTTGTAGAAATTGCGAAGTCGTTTTAAATACTTGAAACTTATTGGTAAATGATTTTTATAATGTAGCTTACTCTTTAGAGTGAGTAAAATGTACCGAAGATTTTAGTCTTCGAAATGAATATCAAATAAAACTTTCTAAGGCTAAAACCTGTGTTACATACCCTTAAAGTTGTAGGCTACATTTATAAATCTTCTATCAAATATTCTTTAATTGTTTTTTCTTGACAAGCTACACCAATCAAAACTATTTTTTTGTTTTCATTGAGGTATTTTTGTGCATATTTTTTTTCTTTTATCTGCTTAATTGCGTTTTCTGCTGTGTCGTTTACCTTAAATTCTAAGATATAAATATGAGTTGGTGTTTTGACGACGGCATCAATTCTTCCTATTGAAGTACTCACTTCTGCGTCTGCATTATAACCTAATAATTTAAAGGTTAGAAAGATAATACTGTGATAATAACTTTCTCTGTTTTGCTCAAAAATCTGGTAGGGAATATCAGCAAATAAGGATTTGAGATAATAAAACACACTATCTAAATCATCTGTTTCAAAACCTCTCTTCAATTTCATTAAGGCAGTATTGGTTTTTGTATTATTTTTTTTGACATATTCTGACAAAAGTAATTGAACCATTGAATTTTCAACTTCTCTGTTTGGATAGCCCAAACGATACATATTTTGCCCTGTTTTTTCTCTTATAGTCAAATATCCTGTTTGAAATAATACCGTAATTGGGTCAATATCTGTTATATCAAAATTGGCTAAAGAAAAATCATTTGTTTCAATATCATTTATATCATAATATTTTTCCTCTGCCATTAATTTTATCAAAAATGTTGGTGTTCCTGTTGCAAACCAATAATTATTAAATTTTCTGTCACTCATAAAATTGAGTATAGAAAACGGATTATATAATTTTTCTCCTCCAAAACTATAACCGTTGTACCATTCTTTGATTTCTTGTTTGAGTTCTAATGCTGTACTATTTTTTTCTTTTGCTATCAATTTTATATACTCATCAAAATAATGATGCACTTCTGTTTCTGTGTAGCCTACCAAGGTATTTGCTAATCGACTCGTCGTAATGTCATTCAAATTATTTAGGTCTGAAAAGATAGACACTTTTGTAAACCTAGAAATACCAGTCAGAAAGAAAAAGCGTAATTCATTATCCAAACTCTTTATGGGAGAATAAAAACTTTTCATTATCTCGCTATTTTCTTGTGCAATATGAATTTTATCTTTTTCTAAGAAATCTATAATCGGTTTATCATATTCATCAATCAACAAAACGACTTGTTTATTATATTTTTTGTAAAGTTTTCGAATCAATTCCTCCAACTGACTGCTTATGGTTTGTGTGTCTAATTCAATTTTATATAAACTAGCTTGATAATTTAAACGTTCTTGTAAAGCCAACTTTAGTCCTATTTCCTTATAATTTGACTTTGCAAAATCTAAATGAATGACAGGAAAAGAATCCCATTCTATTTTATCTTCTATAAAAAGTCCTTTAAAAAGTTCTTTTCTGCCAGAAAAAATTTCTTTTAAAGTGCTGATAAGAAGCGATTTGCCAAAACGACGAGGACGAGAAAGGAAATATACTTTCGAACCTTCTATAAGTTCCAAAATTTGTTCTGTTTTGTCGATATATAAAAATCCTTTGCTGCGTAACTCGCTAAAACTCTGTATTCCTATTGGTAATTTTTGCATAATTTTTCTTTATTTTATCTGTAAAACTAGACTATTACAAAGATACAAAAAACGGTTTGTACTCTAATTAAAATACTAAATCAACTTTTAAAGTAAGTCATATTTTTAGCCTAATAAAAAAACGATTTTTTTTATACAAAAAGAATATATTTTATTTATATTTACAAAACTTTAAAATAACATTCACTCATTTACTGATAACTTACCGTTGTCGGTGTCCTCACCGACGACATTATCCATTTTTTATGTCTGTACAACTCGTCCGTAATTATCAAAGAGAACTTAGCAAAGCAAAAGATTTAGGAGTTAGAAATGAAATGGGGCTAAAACGTCCATTTTCAAATCTTTTGTACGCTTTATGTCAAACCAAAAATCTGACTTTGGTAGAAGAAATTAGCATCAAAAATCCAGAAGGAAAAACAATCCGTCCAGATGGAATTGTGAAAGGTGTAAACCGTTTGGATTGGGGATATTGGGAAGAAAAAGACGAAGTCGATGATATAGAAGAAGAAATAAAAAAGAAATTTGCAGCAGGTTATCCCAACGATAATATTATTTTTGAAGATACCAATCAAGCCATTTTATACCAAAATGGAAAACGTGTGGCTACGGCTGCTATGCAAGATGAAGGAAAGGATTTGTATGCCCTTTTGCAGCAATTTGTGAGTTTTGAAAGACCCGAATATACAGAGTTTAGACAGGCTTTAGAAGATTTCAAAGTTGATATTCCTCCAATTATTAAGGAATTACGACAGCTCATGGACGAGGAAGCCAAAGAAAATAAGGAATTTGTAAAAGCGAAAACGAAATTTTTGAAAATCTGTCAAGATAGTATCAATCCAGATATTACGCCAAAAGATATACGTGAAATGCTCGTGCAGCACATTCTGACACAAGATATTTTTAATACCATTTTTGATAAAGCTGATTTTCATAGGTCAAATAATATCGCCTCTGAATTGGAAAATGTCTTGAAAACTTTTTTTACAAAGAATATCAAGGAGAATTTTTATCCAAAAATCCGTAATTATTACCAAGTCATCAAAACGGTTGCTGCACGAATAGACGATGTAAGAGAAAAACAAACCTTTTTGAAGGTCATTTATGAAGATTTTTATAAAGCCTACAATCCGAAAGGGGCTGACCGTTTGGGAATTGTCTATACACCCAACGAAATTGTACGTTTTATGATTGAGAGTACAGACCATCTTTTTTACGAGCATTTTGGAAAGGAACTGTTGAGCGAAGGTGTAGAAATTCTTGACCCTGCAACAGGAACAGGTACATTTATTACGGATTTGATAGATTATTTTCCTTCTTCAAAAAAGGAACAGATTAGACACAAATACCAAAACGAACTCCACGCCAACGAAGTCAGTATTTTGCCGTATTATATTGCCAATCTAAATATTGAATATGCCTACCAACAAAAAACAGGAGAATACAAAGAATTTGAAAATCTTGTTTTTGTAGATACGCTGGATAATATGGGTTTTGGATTTGCAGGAAAACAAACAGGACTTTTTACGAGCCTTTCGGCTGAAAACTTAGAACGAATCCAAAGACAAAACAAACGGAAAATATCCGTTATTATTGGAAATCCTCCTTACAATGCAAATCAACAAAACGAAAATGATAACAATAAAAATAGAGAATATCCAGCCATAGCCAAGCGAATAAAAGACACGTATATTAAAGAAAGTACGGCACAGAAAACAAAGCAATACGATATGTACAAGCGTTTTATTCGTTGGGCTTCTGATAGATTAGGCGAAAGTGGGATTTTAGCTTTTGTAGTAAATCGTTCTTTTATTGATAAAAAACAAGACGACGGTTTTAGAAAATCCATTCAAAAAGAATTTGATTACTGCTATATTACTGATTTGGGAGGAGATTTGAGAAGTCAAGGAACAGATGCGTTAGATAATGTTTTTGGAATTATGGTCGGTGTGGCTGTGATTTTTTTGGTAAGAAAAAAGTAAAAAAAAATCTTGCATTTTGTTCAAGTCTGTACCGAAGGTCTGACTTGGACAAAATAAGCCTTTTAGAATTAGAAATACTTATTTTCACTCGGTCAGACCTACGGTACAGACCGAGTGAAAATAGAAGATAGAGCATATATCTTGCATTTTTGCCAAGTCTGTACCAAAGGTCTGACTTGTCAAAAATATCATTTCAAAAATTAATCTATTTATAAAATGCACATTGAATCTGAAACACTTTATCATATTTATAATCAAGGAAATAACCAAGAAACTATTTTTTTGGAAAGAGCTGATTACATCGATTTTTTACATAAAATAAAAGAAAGAATAGCTCCCTTTTGTCAGATTATAAATTATTGTTTAATGCCAAATCATTATCATTTTACAATAAATGCAACTGAAGAGTCAAGTGAATTAATGAAATTAGGAGGAATAAATATCAATAAACTAACCAATGGTTTTAGATTACTAAATAGCTTGTATGCTAATCAATTTAATGAAAAATACAAACGTTCAGGTTCTTTATTCCGTCAAAAAACGAAAGCTAAAAGTTTAGAACATTCTAACAAAGATTATCCCTTTATTTGCTTTAATTATGTTCATCAAAATCCTATAAAAGCAGGATTGTGTGAAAAAATGGAAGACTGGGAATTTAGTTCTTTTCGTGATTATTGGGGTGTCAGAAATGGAAAAATAATAAATAAAGAATTTGCTTTTGACTTGATTGATATAAGTGAAGATAAAGAGCTTTTTTATGAAGATTCTTATTCCAATATTCTTGAGGATGATATTAAAGAGCTATACTTGTAAACAACTTGTATTTTTAGTAAGTCTGTACCAGAGGTCTGACTTATTAAAAATAATTAGTTCGGAATCAGAAATACATATTTTCAACTGGTCAGACCTACGGTACAGACCAGTTAAAAATAGAAGATAAAACATAAACAACTTGCATTTTTAGTAAGTCTGTACCAGAGGTCTGACTTACTAAAAATAAGCTGTGAGAAAATAAAACACATAACTAGCAAAAAAATGAAAAAAGCCAAAATCTACTACTACAACTTTCCGACGTTCAAAAATAAAGACGAAAAATTAGCAAAAATAAAACAAACCAAGTTTGCAAACATTCCTTTTGAGCTAATAACGCCAGATAAAAATGCAAATTGGATAAACCAAACCGATAATGATTTTGATGATTTACTTCCTCTTTGTAGTAAAGATGTGAAATATGGAAAAAGTGAAGAGGCTATTTTTCAGTTGTATCTAAATGGTGTAAATAGTGCTAGAGATGAATGGATTTATGATTTTGAAGAAAAAAATTTAGAAAATAAAGCAAAGTTTTTTATCGATAAATATACTAGTCTACTTTCTAAAAAATCTGAAAATTGGGATAACAGTATAAAATGGAGTAGAGATTTGAAAAACGAGTTTAGAAGAGGAAGAAAAATAAAGTGGTTATCTGACAATTTTTGTGGATTATTCAGAAATGGCTAATGCTCTCCATCTAAGATGTTCGAATTTGGTCATACCAAATGCAGCCCTTCTTACACTTCTAGGGCAAACGCACGAAAAAAAATTGTACTCGTTTAAAGCAAATCAAGCTAGTTTTTAACTTTGTAAATTGAATTTACTCTGATAGTTAAAGTGTGTTTAAATACACTGAAAGCAGTATA
>Ga0100402_1004845_pt1 | contig 14064 bp, 10 predicted proteins | sample CryGeyme20150102_FD_80419 | JGI IMG/M metagenome (GOLD analysis project Ga0100402, IMG submission 80419) | Groundwater microbial communities from Crystal Geyser aquifers in Utah, USA - Crystal Geyser metaG 2015-0102 | ecosystem: Environmental > Aquatic > Deep subsurface > Groundwater | place...
AACATCGCCTCCTACGCCCTGCTGACCATGATGGTTGCCCAGGTATGCGGGCTGGAGCCGGGTGATTTCATCCACACCCTCGGCGATGCCCACCTCTACTCCAATCATGCTGAGCAGGTGGATACCCAGCTGGCGCGCGACTGCTATCCGCTGCCAACCATGCGCCTGAATCCGGCGGTGAAAAACATCTTTGATTTCACCTATGACGATTTTGAGCTGAGCAACTATCAATGCCACCCCGGCATCCGGGCCCCTATCGCCATCTAACCATCAGTCGATCTGCTGTCGAGCAGGCCAGCTAACGGGAGGGTGAGCAATGCTCCCGCATATTCAACGCCTGATGAAATACGGCAGCGCGATTAGCGCACTGCCAATGCCGACAAGCAGCCAGGTATTGGCAACAAAGTAAGGGAAAACGATCAGCATCAGGCCACTGATCAGTGGCACTACCTTGCCCTGCCGCTTGCCGAAGATAAAAAAGCCAATGCCGATGGAGCCGAACAGCAACCCCCAGTAGAGCAGTGCGGTATTAATAGCGCACCTTGCCTGCCGAACCGGAATGACCGCAGCGATCACTACTCGGCATGCTTCGACTCCGGCTTCACCCGTGCGGGGCCGAACCACTCCTTGCTGTAGCGCAGCCCCACCATCGGAGCCATATTGACTGTCTGGCGACCGAACAGGGAGAGGCTTTCGGTCAGCAGGTACTCCAGTGTCAACGCCGTACTCGCATCTCTGGAAACAGTCTGATCAACCGTCAGGGTAACCTTGTCCGATAGCTTGCGCCCGGCCCTGATCTTGCCGCCGGAGGCATCACCGCCGATTTCGAACACGTCCAGCCCTGTCACCTGCTGAACCTTGCCCTGCACCTCCTGCATCATTGTGCCGGGGCCAAGCAGAAACTCGGCGGCAGTCATCATATCGCTGACGTTATCCTGCCCCAGCGAGGCAAGCGGCCTGCCTGTGGCAATATAGGAAAAGATCTCTGCATTGGACATGGCAGGCTCTGAAAACAACTGCGAGTGCAACTGGTCAACCGGCCCTTCAACAATCACACCGGCTGTAATATCACCAACCTTGCGAGCGGCCTTGATATAAATGGACGGCCGTTTCGGGTCACCGGAAAACACCGCCCTGCTACCGGGCTGAATATCGAGTTTTACGCTGCGGAATTCAATTTTTCCGCTGGCAATATCCAGCACACCGGTAAGCTTCGGTTGCGTCACGCTGCCACCCAGATGCAACTTGCCCGTCGGCTTCAGGCTCATACCCCGTCCATAAATCTCGGCATCACCACCGAGCAGCAGGTCGACATCCACCTTCGAGAGCGGCGCACGCTTTCTGCTGGTAGTGGCAACCGCATCACTCTCCCACTGCAGATCACTTGTCGGCCCGGCAACCGGGTCGGGGATCTCCAGACGCAGCTTTACCACCTCCAGCTCACCATTAATCATGCTTACCTTCTCCTGCTCGGCTGCGCTAATCGTACCGCTGACCACCAGTTGCTGATCCGGCAGATTCATCAGCGCAAAGCGCCTGAACTTCAGATCCGGTACCGTGCGTCTATCGATATCAAGCGGGCCGCTGATAACCAGCTCGCCATCACCACTATGCAGATGCAGATCAACGGACGGCTTGCCTGCGGCAAGTGCGGCTGTAAGCCCCCCCTTCATTTCCAGTCCGAATTCGGGGATGCCGATAGCATCCAGAATGATCTCGCCGCGGCCTTTAGTTGAATGCAGCGTCAGCGGCATGCTCCAGCTCAGGTTAATATCGCTGCTGCCCGTAAGTGGATCGATGCGAGGCATTAGCGACTGCAGATCGGAGAGCCTGGAAAATTTAACCGACAAAGCGCCAGAGCCCTGCTGTTTATCAGGAAAGCCCAGTTGCCACGGCTGCAGGGTAAATATCACGGCCATCTGACCGCTGCTTGCGATCTTCCCGTCTGCAGGCGCATGTGCCTGCAGCTCCCAGGCCAGCTCTTGCCGGCCGTAATCCAGTTTCAACCGGACATCACTGAGCAGCAGTGATCGCCCTGCCTCTGTCGCAAACATCGGATGCGTGATGCGCACGGCAGGCGAGGTGAGGTCCACCACAAGCGTCGGTGCTTGCGGGGAGCCGGCAAGCGACAACTTGACCGCTGTGTGAGCCGCGAGATGGTATGGCAACCCGGCAAGCCAGGATTCATCGCCCGATATATTGAAATCCGCAAGTGCCAGCTGGCCGCTGATCCGCTGCGGTGCAAAACCAAAGGCAACACTGCCTGTTGAGCCCAACAGGCGGATATCGGAACCCGGTAGCTGGTAACTGTTGCCATCAATAGTCAGCGCCAGCCTCTCCGCAGCCAGCAACTCGGTTTTTGCATAGCTTACGTGCGCTGATCTGATCACAACCGTGGTATGGGCCGGATCGGCGATACCAGCCAACACTCTGGCGCTGCTCTGCAGTTGCCCTTGCGAGGAGAGGTTCAGGCTCAGCTGGTCCGCCTTCAGTCGGCCGGTCATATCCAGCTGGTTCATCTCCCGCCTGCCATCGTATGACAGCTTCGTGGCAGCAAGGTGATAGCTTCCATCCCCGGCTGTGTGTCTGACCGACAGTGTGGCTGTAGCGATGGCAACAGATGCCAGCTTCACGCCCCTAAGCTTCGCCGTGATATCCGCATGCGGGGCCGCGTAACGGCCTGCCAGACGGATATCCGTCTGCAGATGGCCGGCCGCCTGATCCATACCGGCAAATTTTAGCGCCGGCCCAATATCCGCCCCGGCCAGTGAGCCGGTCAGCTTGAAGTGCTCACGATCCCCATCACCAACAAGATCCAGATTCAGCCCGAGTGCGTGGATATCAGCCCGGCGTATCTGCCAGCGATCAGCATCGCCCTGACCATCAATATGCATGCTGGCAACCAGACCTGCCAACTCTCCCTTGTCGATATCGCCCTGCAAACGCCACTGCCCGCTCTCCGGCAGCCAGTTGCCGTGCACGCTGCCGCCCAAGCGCCCGGGGGCATTTTTCAGTGGTGAGTCCCACCCGCTCAGGGTCAAATCACCCTGCAGTTGCGCATCGCTGTAGCCCAGCGCCAACTTAAGACCATGCTCCTGTTCATCGATCACGGCAGTGAGGATTCCCTTTTCCCAGATAGCGGTGATTTCCAACGGCATCGAACGTGCCAGCAGCGCGTCGCTGTTAAGCTCAGCGTGCATCGATACCTCGGCACGCGAGAGATCGGCCGGCATACCGAGTTTCCAGTCACCACTGATGTTACCGCGGTCGCTATGCAGCTTGAGCTGCCCATTGGCTGTCAGCGCACCCTTCTCCTGCTGCCAGAGCGCCTCCATGCGCGCACTGGTGGCGCCGGAAACAAACCCCAGCTTCGCCTCGCCGGCGCGCAACTGCTGACCTGTAAGCGAGAAGGCGAGTTCGCCCTTAGCCTTGCTGCTCAGCTGCCCGTCCGCGTGCCAGTCGGCCATATTTCCGGCAAGCTGGAGCGTGACAGTTCCATCGGGCAGCTCTGCCTGCAGGTGGCCGGCAACAGTTTCGCCCAGCCGCAGACCATCGAAACTAATCGCTGAAATCCGGGTTGTCTGGCCGTCATCCTGCTCAATATTCAGCTCACCGATATGCAGCGCATCCAAACGTATGGAGAACATCGGCAGGCTTGAATGGCCCTCCGGCGCGCTCGCTGCTGCGGCACTGCTCTGCGTCAGCACCTTGTCGGCTTTAAGCATGCTGATGCTCAGCTCGCCTGCGAGTAACCGCCATGGCGACCAGGCCAGCCCCACCCGCTCGGCCATCACCAGCACACCGCTACCGGTAAACAGCACCGATTCGGCCCTCATCTGTGTCAGCGGATGACCGCTCAAACCGCGAATTCCAATGCTGCCTTTGCTTTGAGATGCGATTGTATCAACCAGCCACTGGCGGCCGCCATCACTGCCCAGCCAGATCCACAGGCCGGCCACTGCAACCAGAGAGATCAACAGCGCAGCCATCATCGTCAGCAACAGGCGCGATCGGATCAAAACACATCTCCGAGCGTCAGGTAGAACTGGAAACGTTTATCCTGCGCCCGTCTGTTCAACGGCAGTGCCAGATCCAGACGCAAGGGGCCGGCAGGCGTGCGCATGATCACACCGAAACCTGCCGACAGCACAGTCGCTGCTGCCCTGCCAATGGCCTGCCACACCTTCGCCGCATCGGCGAACAACAGCGGTGAAAACAGCTCTGCCTCCGGCATCAGGACCAGATCCACCCCACCGTATGTCTTCATCAGCCCGCCGGTGGCCAGTCCATCTGTGCCGACCGGCCCCAGTGAATCGAGCGCATAGCCCCTTGCGCTGGCAGCACCACCGGCAAACTGGCGATAGGTTTTGGGAACCACGCCCTGCAAATTGAGCGTGCGCCCGTAACCTGCGCGAGGCGAGAGCAGCAACCAATCCACCGGCCGGTAGAAGTAGCGCCCGGAGAGATCAAATACAGCCCAGAGCCCAGCACTGTTCACCCGCAGTGGCAGACCAGCACTCATATTCAGGCGCCAGCCGCGCACCGGCACCAGCCCGCCCTGCTCATGTGAGAAACGCACATCCGCGCGGGGGCCGAGTGTAAGCAGGTGTACGCCCGCTTCGCGCACATTTTCAGCCTGCAATGTCAGACGCAGGTAATCCTTGCGCCTGAAATTCCATTGCCAGAAGGGGCCGCCACCAAGCGAGTCATAGAGGCGTCCATCCGTGCTTTTGCGCAAATAGTCCACATTGACGCCAACCTGCTGATCATACACCGGCCACGTGGGCAGTGTCAGCGTGGCACCCGCACCGGAGGTGGTGCGTGAGGTCTGGGCGCGCAGCGCATATTCAATCTTGCCCTGCAACAGACTGCGATCCACCCAGTTGGCTCCCAGCCCCAGCCCTGCATCGGTTGAGTAACCGACATCACCACTCAATTTTCGCCAGCCCGCCTCGCTGACCGTGATACGCAGCGGTACGCGGTTACCGACTGCCTCCTGCATCTGCGGCACAATCATGGCGTGCAGATATCGGGAGTCTTCGGAGAGATGCTGCATCGCATCCTGCAGACGCTGTTGTGTAACGATCTGCCCGGCTTTCAGCTGGCTGATTCTTACTACCAGATCGGCCGTGTACTGCTCAGCACCCTCGACACCGATACTCGCGATAAAAAATAGCGGGCCGGGCGTGACATGCCAGATGATATCGACTTCCCGGCTCTGTTTGTCGGGAATCACAACAGCTTTGGCGAAATCTGCCTGCAGATAGCCGGCATCGCGCCATGCCCAGCGCAGTGCCGATTTGGCCTGCTCATAAGTCTCGCTACGAAAGGCATCGCCTGTATGCGGCAGTGCCACACGGGCGCTGAGCACGGGTGACACTTCGATATGGCGAATGCGCCACATCGCACCTGCATCAACACGCCAGCGCGCCTCGTCCGCCTCAAGCAGAGGCGTAACCTCCGCGTCCAGATATCCCTCACTGCGCAACCATTGACGAATAACTGTCGCATCCTGCATCGCCATATAACGCACCACACCGGTGCCGACGCCGGGTTTCAGCCGCAGCGTATCCATCTGTTTGAGCAGGGCTTCGGGTATGGCAACGGGGGAATCGACAATACGACTGGCATCATTTGCCTGCGCAGGCAGGCAAAACAGCAGGGCTCCGGCCAGCAGCACCAGACGCAGCAGCGTACCGGCACTCAGCGGTTTGTTCACATGGCTACATATATGCATGACAGGGTATCATCGGCCAATGCGTCACGGAATACAACAAAACCAAAACAGAACGGCCGGCACACGGCTGACCGGAGATTCTGGTAGCTAGGCTTGCAATGCCGCCATGCCCGCACGCAGGCGCTTCACGGTCTCGGCCTTGCCGAGCAGGCCCAGGGTCAGATCAATCGGCGGGGATACCGGGCCGCCGGAGATCAGGATACGGATCGGCTGCGCCAGCTTGCCCATATTCACGCCGTCCGCTTCACAGATCGACTGAATCAGCGCATGCACCGCCTCACCCGAGTAATCCTCCAGCGCCTCAACAGCGGCAATAAAGGAGACAAGCAGCGGCCATGTCGTATCCCTGAAATTCTTTTTCACAGCCTTTTCATCGTATTTGGTCGGGGCGACATAGAAAAAGCGGGCACCCTCTGCCAGATCCAGCAGGTTTTTCGAACGCTCCTGCAATGAGCCGATGACCGCCGTCAGGTCGGGGCCGGCCGTGACATCCAGATCAAGGAAGCGCGCAACTTCATCAACCAGTGTGGCAGGCTCCGCTTTATGCAGGTAGTGGCCATTGAGCCAGTCCAGTTTGTTCTGATCAAAACGGGCGGCAGCCTTGCCCACCTGCGCCAGATCGAAGAGTTCAATCAGCTGCTGACGGGAGAAGACCTCCTCATCGCCATGCGACCAGCTCAACCTGGCCAGATAATTATTCACCGCATCCGGCAGATAACCCTGCTCGCGATATTCGGTAAGTGCCACCGAACCATGGCGCTTGGACATCTTGGCCCCGTCGGGACCATGAATCAGCGGGATATGGGCAAACTGCGGCATCGGCAGGCCGAGCGCCTGATAGAGCTGAATCTGGCGCGGTGTATTGTTCAGATGATCCGAGCCACGCACCACATGCGTAATCGCCATGGCCGCATCATCGGCTACCACGGCCAGATTATAGGTCGGCGTACCATCGGTGCGCAGCAGAATCAGATCATCCAGCTCGGCATTGGGAAATACCACAGGCCCCAACACCAGATCATTGACGATAGTGTCGCCCTCATCGGGCGAGCGGAAACGGACAACAAACGGAGCGTTCTCGGGCCTGTCGGAGCGGTGGCGACAACGGCCGTCATACATTGGCTTTTTACCGGCGGCACGTTGCGCTTCGCGCATATCATCCAGCTCTTCCCGCGAGCAGTAACAGCGGTAGGCGTGACCCTCGTCGATCAACTGCTCCACAGCGAGCACATGCTCAGCCTGACGCTCCGCCTGAAACACCGGCGCCTGATCCCAGTCCAGCCCCAGCCACGTCAAACCATCGAGAATCACCTGGGTTGCTTCATCGGTGGAGCGCTCACGATCGGTATCTTCGATACGCAGCACAAACTCACCGCCGTGGTGACGGGCAAACAGCCATGAGAACAGCGCTGTTCTGGCACCGCCGATATGCAGCATGCCGGTTGGTGATGGGGCGAAACGGGTACGAACGGTCATGAAAATCTCCTCGATAATGGAACCGCGGCGCAGCCTAACCGGAAGCCATGAAAAGATGTAGCAACACCTGCCAGCCTTCGCATGACGGCATAACCACTACAGTATTGCCAAAAAAGTTACGCTATCAGGGCGCCTGCAGTGCAGGTTCACTATCGGCTGCAACAGCATCCACCGGCGCAGTGTGTAGCTGTTCACTGCTAGCCGCCAGCTGTCGCTGGTGGACCTCTTCAGTCACTGAAGGCGTCATCAGCCATAGACAGGAAGAAAGCACCAGAAAGACCAGCCCGCCAATCCAGTTATTGAACTGCAAAAAGTACAACAGGGTAAGCAGCATCATCACGCCGGTCACTACCGTCAGGGTGATCCCCACAAAAGGCAACAAGCCAGCTGGCAGAGCATAGACCAGCGCATGAATCATGCCGTCCAGCAGATCAAGGATGGCGATCATACGAAGGCCAGCCAGTCCATATGCGCTTCACTGCGACCATGGACGACATCGAAATATTTCTTCTGCAACACTGCCGTGACCGGGCCGCGTGAACCGCAGCCGATGGTACGCCCGTCCAGTTCGCGAATCGGCGTGACTTCGGCAGCAGTACCGGTAAAGAATGCCTCGTCAGCCACATAAACCTCGTCGCGAGTAATGCGCTTCTCGCGTACTTCGTAACCCTCTTCACGTGCCAGCTGCATCACAGTGGCACGTGTGATGCCATCAAGCGCGCTGGTCAGCTCCGGCGTATAGATCACACCATCATACACCATGAAAAAGTTCTCACCCGAGCCTTCGGCGACAAAGCCGTCCACATCCAGCAGCAAGGCTTCGTCATATCCGTCACGCAATGCATCGGAAAGCGCCAGCATTGAATTGATATAGTTGCCATTGGCCTTGGCCTTGCACATGGCAATATTGACATGGTGGCGGGTAAAGGAAGAGGTGCGAATACGAATACCCTGTTCCAGAGCATCCGCGCCCAGATAGGCGCCCCAGCTCCACGCCGCAACGATAACGTGCGACTTCAGGTTATCGGCACGCAGGCCCATACCCTCGGATCCGTAAAACACCATCGGACGCAAATAGGCAGAATCCAGTCCGTTCTCGCGCACCGAGGCGAGCTGGGCTGCGTTCAACTCCTCTTTGGAAAAAGGCATATCCATATTCATGATCTTCGCGGAGCGGAAGAGGCGATCGGTATGCGCCTGCAGACGGAAAATGGCCGTGCCATTATCGGTCTTGTAAGCGCGCACGCCTTCGAACACGCCCATGCCATAGTGCAGGGTATGTGTCAGCACATGCACCTTGGCATCGCGCCAGTCCACCATTTTTCCATCGAACCAAATCAAGCCATCACGATCTGCAAAGTTCATCTTTCTGCTCCCGAAAAAAAGTGTGCCAACATTAACGCCTGACAGGCTGTTGCGCCATCGTTGCAGTCACACGCTTGCAGTCGCCATCCCGCATTGTAGTCTGCCGTCATGATTCGTGGAGAAAGCCTCAGCAAACGTTATGGCGACGTTACAGCATTAAGCCCGACCGATATTGATATCCAGACCGGGAAGATCACAGCCATCATGGGCGGCTCGGGCTCAGGCAAGACGACGCTGCTGCGTCTGCTGGCCGGACTGGAAAAGCCATCGGGCGGCCATGTCTGGTACGGCGATGAAGATCTCTGTGCCATGCCGGTCAAGCGCCTCTATGAGTTGCGTGAAAGCATGGGCATGCTATTTCAGTATTCCGCCCTGCTCAACTCACTGAATGTCTATGACAATGTAGCCTTCCCGCTGCACGAGCATACAGAGCTGGATGAGTCGGTCATCAGCACCATGGTCTCGATGAAGCTGGAGCAGGTGGGGTTGCGCGGCTTTGAACAGCTGATGCGTCAGAGCTCTCCGGTGGCATGGCCAAACGCGTGGCTTTTGCCCGTGCCATGGCCATGGATCCGCGCATTGTATTTTTTGATGAACCCACATCCGGACTCGATCCGATCTCTGCCGGTGTGATCAGTACCCTGATCCAGGATACCTCGCGCAAGAATCGCATGACATCGGTGGTGGTAACGCACGACGTAACTGCCGGACTTGCCATTGCCGACCACGTCATCCTGCTCTGGCAGGGCAGCATTATCGCAGAAGGATCACCGGACTCGATCCGCGAGAGCAGTGATGAGCGCGTGCAACAATTTCTGCATGGGCGCCCGGACGGACCGATCCCCTTTTCGCGCAGCACCACATCCTATATAGATGACCTGACCCATAAACCGGGCACGGTCCGGTTTGCATCATGAGTGATCTATTCGTTAAACAATCGACTCCGGTCGCATTCTTCGGCCGCCTGGGGCGCCATGCGCTGCGCGGCCTCGAGCAGGTCGGCGACGCCACCATCCTGGGTCTCAGTGCGCTCTCCATGTTGTTTGTCCGGCCGTGGCAGGGTAAACATTTTGTCCTGCAACTGTCGGCGCTGGGCGTTGGCTCGCTGGTCATCATTGTCATTACCGGCGCCTTCACCGGCATGGTACTGGCCCTGCAGGGTTATTATACACTGGCCAAATTCGGTTCGGAATCCCTGCTCGGTGCCGGTGTAGGCATGTCGATCATCCGTGAGTTGGGTCCCGTGCTCGGCGCCTTTATGATCATCGGCCGGGCCGGCTCCAGCATTACCGCTGAAATCGGTATCATGCGTGTAACCGAGCAGACCGACGCGCTGGAGATGATGGCAATCAACCCCATGCAGCGCATTCTGCTGCCCCGTATTATTGCCACAACCATTGCCGTACCCCTGCTGGTCTCCATCTTTGATGTGATCGGTATCGGTTCCGGTTACATTGTCGGCGTGGAGCTGCTGGGTGTAAATCAGGGCGCATACATGGCCGAGTTGATTGCCAAGATCACCATGACCGATATTTATGGCGGCTGGGTCAAGGCAGTCGTATTCGGTTTCATGATCGGCATGATCTGCACCTATATGGGCTATCGTTCGGAGCCCACCACCGAAGGCGTGGCCCGGGCTACGACTCAGGCCGTTGTTGTTTCATCCGTGGGTGTATTGATCGTAGACTATATTCTCACATCTTTTTTCCTGTAAGGAGTTTCATCATGCAACCATATAGACGTGTCGAAATGAGTGTCGGCGTATTTGTATTTCTGGGCATCGTCGCCATTGGCTGGCTGGCGCTGAAGGTCGGGCAGACCGGCGGCCTGGGTGAATCCGGCTATACGCTGGTGGCCAACTTCGGTGATGCCGGAGGCATGCGCGAAGGCGGCGACATTATGATGGCCGGCGTCACGATCGGCCGCATTGATACTGTCAATCTGGTAAAAAATGACCATGCTCAAATGATTCTGCGCATCCATGATGGCATCAAAATCACCGAAGATGCATTCGCCTCCGTGCGCACCAAAGGCATCATTGGCGATCGCTACATTCGCATCACCCAGGGCCCGTCGGAAACATTCCTTGAGCCCGGCAGTGAAATTGAGGAAACCGAGTCCGCAATCAATATTGAGGATTTGATCAGCAAATATATATTCAGTGGCAAGAGCGGCTGAAGCCGTCCCCTCCGGCAGGTTTGATATTACCCCTGTACGGGTTTTAATTACGATACCAGCCAGCTGACACCACAGCTAGCTTATAGCCAGTCAGCTTCAAACACACAGGAGTAAAACTATGAAACAGCTTCAAATTGCTATGGTAGCTTTTCTCACCCTGATCTGTGCAGCCCCCGCATGGGCTGCGACAGATGGGCCACGGGCCGTTATTGAAACAACGGTCAACGAGATTATTCACGTACTCGAAGCCCGCGAGAACACCACCATCATTACAACCAAGGATCGCGAGGCTATACGGCAGACGGTGGAGGGTCGCTTTGATTACGCAACAATGGCCGCCCGCAGCCTGGGTAAACCGTGGAAAGCAATTGATGATGCCGAGCGCGCCCATTTTACATCGGTCTTCCGTGAACTACTTGAGCGCTCCTATGGTAACCGCCTGAGTGACTACAAGGGCCAGAAGGTTGTATTTGAGGATGCAGAGCTCAAAGGTGACAAGGCACGTGTGAAATCAATGGTCATTGACGGTACACGAGAAACACCTGTGGAATATCGCCTGCACCAGACCGCTTCCGGCTGGCAGGTGTATGACATACGCATCGAGGGCACCAGCATGGTGCGAACCTTCTATCAGGATTTCCAGTCCACACTGGACAATGGCGGCTACCCGGCCCTTGTGAAAACGCTGGAGGATAAGATCGCCAAGCTCAAGACCAAGGATCAGAGCTGACCGATGCAGCCCCGCCGGTTAGACCCGGCACGTTTCTGAAACGCGCGCTGGCTTCATGCCGGCGCGTGCTCCTTCTGCTATCGCTGGCTGCCACCCTGCTCATGGCGTGGATTTACTGGCAGACGCCTGGCCTGGACGCCCTCAGGCCGAATATAGAACGCTACCTGCAGCAGGAGCTGAAGCTCAAAGAGCTGCAACTGGGCAAGCTCTCCTGGTACTGGTCCGGCTTTCTCTGGATCCAGGCCGATCGCCTAAATTTCTCCAGCCAGGACAACACACTGGCATTTCATGATGGCCATGCGGCCGTCAGAATCCCGCTGGCAAAGCTGCTGGCAGGCGACATTACACCGGACCGCATTCGCCTCAGCGGCGGCAAGCTTGACGTCATGCTTCATGGCTCGGGGGCAGCTGCCCCGCCCGGCCAGCTGCTGCTGGACCGCGTCAGGATTGACTGGGTCTATGATGAGTGGCACGGCAGCATTGCCGATGTAACACTGACGCTGGATGGTGTAACACGCAGCCTGAAGGCAACAGCTCCTTCCCTGGTATTAACGGGCAACCTGGATAATGACGGGCTCCTGCATGAGATGAACCTGCGCTGTTCACACACAGGATGGCTGCCGGAAGTGCTTCGCCGGCAGTTGCACGGTGCCGCGCAAGCAGAGATAAAACTGCTGCGCACTGACCGGCTCAGCTGGCAGGCCGAGCTCGCACTCAATGCCGACACACCGGTAGCACTTGGCCCTGATGAACAACGCAGCCTGATGCTTAACAAGCTGGAGACAGGGCTGACCATCACCATTGCCGACAACAACAAGATGCAAGCAGAGCGTATTGATTTCAAACGACTGATCTGGTCACTGGGCGAGAACAGGGTAGTCGCCAGCGGCCGGTGGCAGCAGGGGCAACTCAGTCTGCAGGCAGAGTCACAACAGCTCGAAATGCCACTGATCTGGAGCTGGCTGCATCATCTGGGCGATGCAAAGTGGCAGCACTGGTTGACAATGATGCACGCCGGCCGCGCCAACAAGGCACTGGGCGAGCTCGAAATAGCATGGGCAAATCCCTTGCAGCAGTGGCCATCGGATAACGCATGGCGTGAAATGCATTACCACCTCAGAGCGGATATTGAGGATGCTGATATTGCGCTGGGCAGCAGCGACGATTATCTGCTGCACACCCGTGGCCAGGTCGACCTGAATCAGGATGGTATGCGCGCCATCATTGCTGGCGCCGAGTTGCCCGGTGGCCTCGGCTCATCCAGTGGTGAATTGCGCATCCCCTGGGATACACTCGAGTTGCATATCTCAGGGCAGGCAGAGGCTGATATGGGCGGGCTGTTGCAATGGCTTGAGTCGGGCATCGGCAGTGACTGGCAGTGGCATGATTCGCGGGCGAAAGGTACGTTCAAACTGCTTTGGGATCCGAGCGAAAGTGAACCCAAACAGGCCAGCGCCGAGCTGCACCCGCTCAACAGGTGGCATCTCTCCCTCTTCGGCCAGGATCTGCACCTGCTGGCAGGCGATATCCTGTGGGATAAAGCCACAGGATTGACGCTGAGCAACATGCAAATCGAGGATAATCACCTGCAGGCATCGCTGTCGCTGGCAGCGGCCCCCGTCATGGCTGCGGCATCCACGCCCGAGCCACACAAGCAGTGGCAACTGCAGTCACTGGATGCGCACATTCAGGGCGACCTCTCTTCACTGGCAGCCCGATACCAGATACCGGTATCTGATGTCGGCGGCAACATCAGCTCCACCCTGCACTATGATGGTCACTGGTCAGGCAGCGTGGATATGCAGCAAGCCAGCTGGCAACACCTGCTGGGCTCAAGCAAAAGCATCGGTGAGCCATTCGCCCTGCTCTATCAGGGCGAGCTGAAAACAGTAGATGGCGCCCCCACCGTTGAGCTGAGTAAATTGCAAAGCAGGGGCAAGGTACTCAAGCTCTACGGTGGCTCCATGAGCATCAATCGCAACAGGATCAAGGCCCAGCTGAAACAGATGCACACCCCTGCCTTCAGCGGCTCGATTGCTATCGAAGTCCCTTTTGATGACAAAAAGCCATGGCAGGCGGATCTGCAGGCCAGCTACCTCAACCGCAACGCCCTGCCTGAATCACTGCATCACCCGGAACGGATGGTCGACAAGCGCTGGATCCTGCACGCCAGCATTGACCGTTTCGACTGGGATGAAGCAAGTATGTCCGGCGTACGGCTGAATCTGGCATCAAGAGCCGGCAGTATCGGCGAATTTGAAGCGGCCCAGATTCACACCTCACAACTGGACATCATGGATGTGGGCGCGCGCTTTACGCTGCCCGGAGAAGGGCGCGTGGAGCTGCGTAAATTTGCCGCCAGCGTGGAAAAGCAACACCTGCTGATGTCTGCCACGCTGACACCACAACAGGGCGGCGGCATGCGCTGGAGCGGCTTTGCCGAGCTGGAGGGCGACTTTGGCCACCTGATCAAACTCGGCGGCCTCTCCGAGCGCTTTCTCGATGGCCAGGGGCATCTGCTCTTTTCGGGACAGGGACTGATACTGCGGGAACAGCCATGGTGGCAGGGGCTGGACGG
>Ga0100402_1004847_pt1 | contig 14060 bp, 7 predicted proteins | sample CryGeyme20150102_FD_80419 | JGI IMG/M metagenome (GOLD analysis project Ga0100402, IMG submission 80419) | Groundwater microbial communities from Crystal Geyser aquifers in Utah, USA - Crystal Geyser metaG 2015-0102 | ecosystem: Environmental > Aquatic > Deep subsurface > Groundwater | place...
CATCTAGGGTATCGTTTAGCACGTCAAAGTCGTATTACAAATGCATTCTGAACACAGAATCCATCATCAATACGTTCGATGATAGGCTGCCAATTTATGCTTCATTCTTGGGTGTTCCGACCGCATTCAACATCATATCGTTAATCACAAATACCGTGGTGACTGATTCTGGTGCGTTGTACTCACCTGGTCAGAAACTGAGTATAATTGGTGGTTCAGGAACAAACCTTGATCTAGAGGTGCATCAAGTATCTGCTGGATCGATTGATGGTGTCAACATTGCGGTAACAGGTTCCGGATATAGCGTCGGAGACAAGATCACGTTCACCCCCTCTGTTGACGAATTAGTGGTGCCTGCCGAGGCGACTGTTACCGCTGTTGATGGATTCGGATGTGAAGTGTCCACGCTAATGAATATTGACACAATCACGATTAGTGATCCTGGTTGGAACTATCAGCTCGGCGATCACGTTAACCTTGATATCTACGATCATACTGGGCTACCAGTGACTGCTACCGTTGCGTCTGTTTCTTCCGGGCAATTGACCAACGTTAGAGTAACTTCCGGGGGTCATGGATACCAATACGCCCGCGCCTTATTCTATATCGATTCGACACATTATTACACCACGTCTTGCGTATTGGACGGCACGGCCATAAAGTCTGTAGCAATACCAAGCACTTCGATTACCGCGACTCCAACGCTTTACATCAATGGCTCCGGTGCATCAGGAAACATGACTGTTTCTGGATCAACAATTACGTGGAGCATTACCTCTGGTGGATTCAATTACGCTGATCCCGTTCTATCCTTGTCTGTTACCGGAGTAACTCCACAATTTAACTTCACGTCGAATGCCAAGGGAACGATTACCGATATCACTACGTCCGGAGCATTCTCTATTCCTAACGGAACCTATCCGTTCACAGTAGTAGAACGATATGGCTCGGGTGCAGATGTTATCCCTGAAATGGGTGGAAGATTGACGGGAATAACCGTAACAGGTACTCCGCTACTGAGTTCCGGCAAACAAACATCATATCTAACATCAACTTCCGGTGTTGGTGTTCAGGGTGCGTTGAATATGACGTATAAGTTCCATTCTGTTGGTGTTACCTCACCTGGGCGTGGATATGATACACCAACGCTGTCCGTCGTTGGTGGCACTGGCTCTGGATTGAAACTGCGTTTTGCTGTTGATGTTACAGGAGCAATCACTGGAGTCTATGTCGATAACTCGGGTTCTGGATATCCGCAATCATCAACGATCACGCTTACTGATCCAGCAGGGTCAAGCGGCAGTCTATCGCTAAACATAAACGATTATGGGCAAGTCACTTCCGTGAATGTTGTCGCATCCGGCACAGGATACTCCGAAAACAGTTCATTCTCTGTGACCACTGGGCAACTACCTCTGGTTGCAACCGTCAATTCTCTTAATGGTTCGATTACATCTATATCAATATCAAACAATGGCGATTATTATACTAGCGTTCCTACTGTCTCTGTTGTGGACGATACTCCTGGTTCATATCTCGTAAACAACTGTCAACTAGCACAGGGTTCTACGTTAGTGTCCACAACCAACTCGTTCTCAATGGTAAAGCCTGGGCATGAGGTATTCTATATCTCTGGAGGCAGTGTCCTGTTTTATGCTACGGTTGTTTCTGTTACCGATAGTCAGAATATCGTTATTGATACACCCGCGTATGATAACGCTTGGTCTAACGTACAACTAGAATTCACTGTTCAACGTGGCAAGATTTCACAGGTGACTGTGACGAACCCTGGGCTTGGATATCATTATCTACCTCTTGTAACTGCGCCCGCTATTCCGTCAACAAGCGTTGCGGGTACACCGACGTATCGCAGACAAGCGAAATTGACTGCGTTGAGTTCAAGCATCGGCGGTATCCTATCGGTAAAGATCGTTGATTCTGGCGTGAACTATGAAGAAACTCCTATACTTGCGACTCCTATATCAGGTATAACAAATGAACTTGCTCAACAATTTCAACTGGGTGAACTGGTTTTTGATAGTAACTGGTCTTATACTGATACAACTAACTACTCTGACGGTCCTCATGCTCGTGTATATGCATTTGACGGAGCTAAAAATCTTCTTCAACTGGATAATGCAACGGATCAGTTCGATCTTTTCACAGAAAACAACATCGAAATAGTAGCTGAGGACGGTTCACTGATTATCCATGAACAGAGTTTCCCATTTGATACGAATACGATAATGAATGGGCAAAACTCTAACGCAACTGGAATGTTCCTGGTTATTCAACGCGGCAGCACCATCGCTCAAGCGGATGCTGTATGCTTCTCCAAGGAAGACTTCCAAAATAACTCAGGTATGTTGAGTGATCCAGCGATCAAACTGCATGATGGTAAGCGTATTCAGGATTATTCATATTACGTAAAGACATTCGAACAGATTGTGAACGGTCAAAAGAACGGCATGCAACTGCGCGACTATAAGGGCACGTTGACACAAATCGTTCACCCCGCTGGTTATAAGATGTGCGGTGACGTAATGTTGGAAGACTTCCAGAAGATCATATTCAACCTATTCCGGAAATACGATAAGAACGGTAACGCTGTTGGTACTGGTATCATTCTGTCATTTGTGTTGGATACGATGATGATGTTTACTGCAACTAACTATAACGCATTGAATTCAAACGGCAATCTGCTGCGTAGACAATTTGAAATCATTCTGGAGCATTACGTTTCTGTTATCAATTCTGTTGATATGAACGAAGTTGGTGTATATGGGCAATTTAAGCGACATATGATCGAATTGATGAGGTCTATGGCAGTCACGTTCGCTCCAACGCGATCAACGACACACGGCACTGGAATAAACATCTATCTTGATATTCTGTATCCGTTTGGGTTTAAACCAAGTGAACTAGAACGTGCCAAGTACAAGTTTAAACCTTATGCTGGTATGGCTGAACAGATGGATGTTCTTTCTCTGTGGACTGGATTCTCTTACGTGAACGATATCAATTATTATGGCGCAAACTCAACGTATTGGAACTATCCAAACACAACGATTGGTAATTTCAAGTACGTAACGATTAATGAGATAATAAATAATCACTGGGCCAATCATAATAATCAAGCATACGTTCTTGACTCATACATGACAATCGCCAAACTATAAGGTAAAGAATGACAATTACATATCGTCAATCAAAAGGTTCTCCGCTATCATTCGCTGAAATGGACGAGAATCTTACGGAGCTGGCCGCGGGCATTCTACATTGGGCAGTGAAAACTGGCGCAGTAACTGCGACTCATACGGATCAAATTGTGGCTGACGTAACGTCCGGTTCATTCACGATTACGCTTCCGGCAGCCCCAACGAATAATCAATGGGTATCTGTCATGCTTTGGTTGGGTGGCACTACAAATACAGTAACCATCGATCCTGGTTCTGTAAAAATCATGGGTATAAACAGTACCTTTGGCATGAGCACTGGAAATGCGGTCGTTACGTTAGTTTATATCGATTCAACTAAGGGATGGATTATCGCATGAGTCATAAAATAGAAGAATTTTTTAGAACGAGTTCCAGCGGCGGTGGAACAACTATGGGTGGTTCTGCGGGCATTGATATTGGTGGAATTATGTTTTCTCCTATCAACGATACTTACTTGATTATAGGCGATAGGGAATATCTAAAGGTGGGAAGTCTCGTTGAGGATGATGGGGTTCGTATGTTGGAAAAAGAAACAATAATTGGCTCTGGTAGAGCATCACAAATACTCTCAACCAGAGCATAAATACTAAGATATAAACAAGGAGTTTTACACAATGAGTGCCATTATTACAAACAAATTTAGAGTGAAGAATGCTTCTTCATTCATCGGCTCTACTGATTCATACTACATGTTCATCGGAAAGCCCGCCACATGGACCAGTGACTATGCTCCTGATACTCCTGTTGATAATATTGACAACGAAGCACAAATATGGAATGACATGATGGCTATGAAGAAGATCGATTCTTCAAACATGTCTCATGGTATCACTAAGCGCATGTGGACCTCCGGTCAATTCTATGACATTTATCGTCATGATTATGGTTCAGTTGGCGTCACGGGTCTTGATATCAACACAGGAGCAGCAACTACTCCGGCTACTCTGTTCGATACAAATTATTTTGTCGTTGATGGTGACTTTTCAATATGGATTTGTATAGCTAATCCTCATGGTGTTGCTAGTACAGTTGACCCTAGCACCATGACTCTAAATTCGACCACAAAATTAACGTCAGGTTCAGCCGACGGTTACGTTTGGAAAAAGATCGCTGTTACTTCTGTGTCAGATATAATCAACTTTTCAACCTCTGATTTTCATCCAGTAAAAACTCTAACATCTGCTCCTATTGCTGGTGATGTATATTATGAACAGTGGGGACTTCAAACAAGTTCTGCGGCAAATGCTGGTGCAATATTCAATGTGGTAATTAATACTGCTGGTTCAGGATATGGTGCTAACCTATCAGGAAGCACGACCATTGCGAGCATCGTTGGTGATGGTACCGGAGCAACTGTTTCTGTTGACACCAACGGTTCTGGTGCGATTACTGCAATTAACGTAACCAACGTAGGCTCAGGATACACCTGGGCAAATGTCGTGTTGGGCGGTACCGGTACGCTTGCTACTGCAACCGCGATCATGACTCCTCTACTGGGTCTTGGTGCTGACCCAATCAATGATCTATGCGCTTCCAACGTTATCGTAAACGTGAAGTTCCAATATGCAGATGGCAACGTGTTCACTGTACAAAATGATTATCGGCGCGTCGGGCTGGTTGTGAATCCTCTCCAATACGGTTCTTCAATTCTGTTGTCTTCCGCTGCCGCAACAACCATGACTACGATCAAGGTTACTGGCACCGTTGCGTTCCAGCCCGAGATGGTTGTGAAAGACTCGACGACCAATGCATATGGTTTTGTTGTTGACGTAACCGCAGGAACGGGTGGCGATGCAGATAAGACTATCGTTCGCGTAGTAAGAACCCGTACCGAAAATGCTCTCGTTGGAGCCAATGCTAATGCATCATTCGGTGTTGGTAATACATTGACTGCTGTTTCTGGTGGTGTTGCCTCTGGGGTGATTGCTACCGCTGGTGTCGTATCTTCTGACGTTCAACCATACAGTGGTACATTGTGCTATGTTGAAAATCGTCGCCCAGTTATGCGTAGCGTTGACCAAGTCGAAAGCATCTCCGTAGTCTTTGAATGGTAATAGCCAAGCGGGAGAACATAGGTTCTCCCTGCTAAATATTATCATAGTAACACCCATATAAAATCAGGAAATTCATGACCACGAACTTCAATTTAAGTCCTTATTTCGATGACTTTGCAGACTCAAACAACTACTATAAGGTACTGTTTCAGCCTTCGCGCCCTGTTCAAACTAGAGAACTAAACCAACTACAATCCATTCTACAGAATCAAATTGCCAAGAACGGCGATTTCATGTTCAAGAATGGAGCGATGATCGTTCCTGGCCAAATATTCTTCGATAATACAGTCACTTATATCACTGTAAACTCAGTAAACGGAGTCGGTGTTTCTGCTGACGTTCAATTGTCTTCTGCTGTTGGTAAGACTCTATCGAACGGTTCAACTACCACAGCAATCGTTGTGTTTACGGAAGCAAGCACTGATGCTGATCTAACCACGTTGTTCATTCGTTATACAGGTGGTAACGGTACGTTCTCTGCTGGCGATACGTTAACAGCTACTGATTCGTCTGTTTCGTTCACCGTGTCCGCTGGAACCTCCGCTGTTCCTTATACAGGAACAGGTTCTATCGTTACGATCAATGATGGTGTCTACTACGTAAACGGAAACTTTGTCAACGTTTCCAAGCAAACTATTTCGCTTGACAAATATTCTAATACTCCTACGTGGACAGTCGGTCTGAACGTAGTTGATACAATCGTTACCGCTAACGATGATTCAAGTCTATATGATAATGCTCTTGGATATCCCAACTACGGTGCACCTGGCGCAGACCGTTACAAGATCATGCTAACACTGGGTAAGAAGGATTACTCAACGACTCGGGTTACCGGTTCCGATCTTCAGTTTATCGATCTTCTTCAAGTTCAGAATGGTGTTATTACCTTTGAAGTAGATGACACCGCATTCGCATCGTTTGAACGTATGATGGCAACCCGCACGTATGATGAAGCGGGAGACTTCTTGGTGAATCCGGTTACGTTCTCTGTGACGGACTATCGTTCGAACAATCGTGGAAACTGGGCATCGAATACAGCATACCTCGTTGGTGACGTAGTAAAGACTGTGGATGGATCATACTGGGAAGCAAACTCGTCTGGTGTTTCAAGTACAACAGAGCCGACCACTCTAACGAATACCCAATGGGCTGTTACCGATGGCGACGTAAATTGGGCGTATACGAATACTCCAGTTTATAACAACGGTATCAACGTTGATGGTAACACGGTTACCCTTGATACGATGCTTGCTAACGATCAACAAATGGTATACAAGGTGTCTCCAGGTTCTGGTTACATCAAGGGATTCCGTGTTGTCAAGCAAGGTCCATCATTCGATGCAACAAGCAAAGCAACTGATCATGTTTATCAACCAGCAGAAATCGTTTCGATCAACGCTGGTAGCAACATGCAGGTCACAAACGTATCTGGTATACCAGACATTCACACGTATGAACTACTAAATGTCTATTATACCCAACAAACGGAAACCTGGGCTTCCTTGAAGCGCACCGCAGTTGGTACATGCAACATCGTTGGCGGTGTCATTGTAAACTCAAGTATTCAACTAACAGACTATGGTTTCGGTTACGATCCACAGAATCCTCCTACCGTAACGATTACCTCTGGCTCACCATCGACTGCTGCCACGTTCAAGGTCAACATGAGTCTGGACGGGCAGATTCAATCAATCGTGGCAGTAAATGCCGGCGCAGGCTACACAAACGGAACTGGTCTTTCTCTAACGATTGATGCACCTGGCGCAAATGCTCCCGTTATCGGAACATGTCGTGTTCGCTCAATGGAATATTCACAAGGAACAATCGGTATCAGTTCATGTGTATATGACGTTCAGGTATTTGATGTGAATCTGAACCCTGGTTATAACTTCCAAGAACATGCATTCTCCCTACAAAACGCATCTGGTTCGTTCAAGTGTGATATCAACCGCACTTACACAACGCTTCTTGGTACGGTAAGCATTACGTCCGGTTCGAAGTCTGTTTCTGGTGTGGGTACAAACTTCATGGCTTCCCTGAATCCTGGGCAGTTGATTCGGATCGGCGGTGCATATTACAATCGTGTTGGTATTGACAATTACTCTAACGTAGCATTCACATCAAGCAACAACTTTACCGCCAGTCTTTCAAATACTCTGATTGAATTGGTGACGAACAGTTTTGTCTCGACAGGCGCATTGATTCAATCGATGCCTAAGCCATTCGTGCGTAGTCTTCGTGCGGCTGATGATGCAACCTCTACGATGCAATATACCATAGTTCGTCATTACACGACCACAGTAACGTCAAATAACGCAACGATCACGCTATCGGTTCCAGGCGAAACGTTCACGAATCCTTTGACTACCGGAAACTATCTGGTTGCGATTCAGAATGGTGCAATCTACACGACCGCACAATACACCGTCACACGCACTTCAGACACACAAATAACAATCAACATTCCATCGTTGTCAAGTGGCACGATTGAAGTTCTGACAAAGATTACTAAGAACGTCGGAGCGTCTAAGGAGAAGCAAAAGACTCTCAAGATTGGTACCTTGTCAATTACTAACGTGAGTCAGGTTGCTGCTTCTACGATTACCCTACCTAACGCAGATATCTACCGTATCGTCAAGATCATGCAGTCAAACGGTATCGGTACCGTAACAGGTGGAAACTACCCGGCTTTCGTTGCCGCTAATGCAACCGATCTAACGAATAACTACACGGTGTTTAACGGGCAAAATTCGTTCTACTACGATCTAGGTTCTATCACGTTGAACAAGGGAGCACAAGCACCTAACAATACGTTGATGATCGTATATGAGTATTTCCAACATTCAGCGGGAGATTACTGTTCTGTTAACTCATATGGCAATCTTCCATATGAAAAGTTGACTCCGATGCAAACGAATACAATTGACTTCCGCCCAGTAAACGGAACAACCGATTTCACTACCGGGCAGATTACCGAACCTCTTGTTTACGGTTCAGATTTTGTGACCGACTATTCATACTATCTACCTCGTGCAGACTTGTTAGAGTTGAAGTCTGACGGTTCTATCGTTGTTCTAAACGGAACATCTGGATATGATCTAGTTACTCCTTCGGCTGATGCTGATGCCATGGGAATTGCAACCGCGGTTGTTGCTCCTGGTAATATTGATATCAACATCAACACTGTTCAGATTACTCCAATCGGGACAAAGCGTTACACGATGAAGGATGTTGGTTCTCTTGATCAACGTATCTCCGATCTTGAGTATTACACTCAACTGTCCGTGCTTGAGTCACAAACTTTGAATACCAATGTTACCGACCAAAACGGGCTAGATCGATACAAAGCAGGTATCTTGGTTGATTCCTTAACGAATAACCCTGATTCTGCTGTTGACTCAACGAATCCGGATCATAACTGTACTGTAGACTATACAAAGGGTATTGGTCGTGCTTCTGTTGACGTAAAGAACATCAACATGAACGAGTTCTTTACCGTTGATTCACAACGTTTGACAAACAATTACCAACGTACAGGTAACACAATCACACTACCATACACGAATCAAGTTGCCATTAGTCAAGTCAACGGCAACGCACATTCATTCGTTAACCCGTTTCAGATTATTTCGTACAACGGTTTCGCAACGCTTTATCCTAACAATGACGTATGGGTTGACCAAACTGTTATCTCCAACAATACAGTTTATTCATCAACCTCTGCATATAATGCAGCTATCGCTGCCGGGCACACCAGCGGAACATGGGACTCATGGACTGTCAACTATCAATCCTATCTAACTGGATATCAGAATCGTTGGTTGAAAGGAGTCACAAGTGGTTCATTTACGTCTTCCGGTCTTTCTGGTAACACAGGCACAGTAACGCTGTTTGCCGGGCAAGCGAATGCGGGTGGAGGTTCATCGAGTTCAAATAACTGGCTGACTGCTGCAAATGCTCAACTATATGCAGCCAACGGTTTGCAACTCGGAACTTGGATCGGTAATCAAGGTGGTAACACTGCTGTCTTTTCTCCTTGGGGGGATGGCGCATCACAATACACTTACAACTTCCAAGGCACGAATACTCGGTATTCTCTGACACAAAACGTATCTACCTCAACCAATGTTGTCAATGAAGTTCCTCTAGGATACACACGTACCCGCCCAATCTTCTTCAAGATTGAGGGATGCATGCCTAACACCACGATGAACACGATTACGTTTGGTAATACCACGTTGCCGATCGATCAGTCTGGTGATATCGAACTCGCAATGACCGTTAGAATTCCGGGAATTGCTCCAATTTCATCACTAAGAACGTTCTATGATACAAGCGTAGTCTCCGATGCGGAAAAGATAAATCAAGCGTCTGGACGCACTGTGTCTACTAGCGTCCTCCAGAAATACACTGACAATTCACCTCTGACGACCATCGTTTGGGACAAGGGCGGATACGTAACCAACAACTATGGCGGTACTGCTGTTCTAGGTGACGTTGTTCAATATAGCAATTACTATGAATTGGAGTGTGTGAACGCTCAAGGTACATGGAATACCAGTTGTTATGTCGCATCTGATGGATACAATCTAGGATATCCGACGGCTGTTGTCGCAGGCGCTGTGTCGCATACGATTACGTTGAATGCATCCGGTCGCGGTTTCGGTGTGTTCTATCCAATCTGCAACAAGACGAAGCGTTTCCCATCTGGAACAAATAAACTGACGTTCTCTAACAATACAAATCCGCTTGATGCAACTTCTACAGCCTCAGCCACGTATTATGCAAGCGGATTGTCACAACAAGTCAATCAGAAAACCAACGTAACGAATGACGTAACAAGTCAAGTCATTGGTTATAACTACTTCAGTGAAACTGTCGATTATCATGAACCAATCGCACAGACTTTCTTGATCGACAAGTCTGTTGATACCGGTTATTACATCACAGGTATTGACTTATTCGTGGCTGTCTCTGATTCAAATACCCCATTGATCGTGAATATTGCAACTGCTCTGAATGGTTATCCAACTCAGAATTATATCGCAACCAAGGTAGTTTACTCGAGGCAAGTTATTGCTAACGCAACGACTCCTGCGGCTTCATATATCGCATTTGATAATCCTGTGTTCTTGGCATCCGGTCAAGAATATGCGTTGGTTCTAACGGCCGCACAGAGCATCGTGTGGAAGACATGGGTGAATGATCTTACGATTCCTGGTTCCGTGAACAGTAACACAACTCCTTCGATTGGTTCATTCTTCGAATCACAAAACAGTTCAACATGGACTGCCGATCAAACTAAGGACCTAACGTTCAATCTATATCGGGCAAAGTTCAAAACAGCTTATCCTGCTGATGTTACATACGTGAACAACGCATTGACTCCGATTCTATTGGCGTTGAATCCTCTTTACAGTATCTCTGGTTCAAGCATTGTTCGTGTACGTCAACCATCGCATGGTTTTACTATTGGTGACAAGGTTACAATGTCTTCATTCTTGCCTGGTTCGTTTACTACTCTAGGAAGTTCTGCCGTAACAAAGACCTTGACTGTTATCGATACCAAGTATGATTCGTATCTAGTCGATTTCTCTGAGATAGCTGGTGGCACAGCAACATATACGGGCTACTTTGGTGGTTCTGCCGTGACAGCCACTACTCAGATTCAATTCTCGACAGTGATGCCAAGTGTTGACGTTCAATCGTTCTCTGGCACAGATTACACAATTGGAATGACTCCAGTTTCATACGTAATGACTCCGACAAAGCAACTAACGGCTCAAGCAGAAGTTATTGCAATCAACAATCAGACCGTTGAACTAACAGAATCATGTATCGTTCTCGCTCCTGCTAACGAGGTCGCTTCTTCATCTTACGCTGGCGGCAAGTCATTTAATCTTCGCGTTACCATGACAAGTACCAAGGATAATCTATCTCCTGCACTGAGAGTGGATCGTGCCAATCTTGTTCTTGTTCGTAACAGAATTAATAGCCCTTCTTACGTATCCTCTGCGGCCGAGCAAGATCATGGTTTCGATGATATAACGTTGTTGACAACACAGACGGTAACGTATGATTATAATCAAGCAGCGCCATCAAACAGTTCTATTACTATATCCGCCGGATTCGACGCTAATCTGTTTAGCAACGTTGCCGTGGGCAAGTACATTGTCACAACTGGTGGCACTACTGCTAACGTGAACCGCGCATTCTTGATCAACAACGTGACAAATAACGGAACGAGCATGATCATTGGTGTTGATGGTACTCAAGTTATCAACACAAGTACAGGACTTGTTGTCTCGAACTTCACGGATGAACTGGCTGCCGGAGGCAAAACAACAACTCTGGTTCTCAAGAATGCGTTGAGTCTAGATGTTGCTCCGTATTACTCAAGTACCCTAAGCAACTACGTTTCTGCGCCAATGACGCTATCTGTTCCTTCTACTGGAGTTCGCGTTACATTGGATATCAACAACCCAGTTGGAACGTACCTTGAAGTCTACTATCGCGGGGTTCAACAAAATGGATTCAATTTCTTGAGCCAGACTCCTTGGGTGAGAATTTCAGATCCTGCGATAAGTAACACCAACGATCTTCTGACGTTCAAGGAAACGACCTGGGAAGTTTCTAGCGTACCTTCATTTGACAAAGTTCAAATCAAGATCGCCCTGAAAGCGGATGTCGATTCGAATACCCCCAAGTTCAAGAACGTTAGAGTGATGGCACTAGCATGATACCTGTAAAAGACAATCCAAATTGGTTTCGTGATGCCTCCGGCGCAATCGTCAATCATGATAAGAATACGTACATGGCTTATCAAGAGAAAAGACAGATTTCGGCCGCTAACATAGACAGAATTGATCGCTTGGAAGTTGGTTTTGCAGAGATAAATAATAAGATGAATCAACTCATTTCACTCTTATCAGGTAGCAAGCAATGACCGATTTCGTAACAGTCCAAAGAACAGACACATTCGACACGTGGAGAGCGCAAACAAACGTTCTTGGCACAAACGTCGGAGCAATGTCTGGATTGAGCGGTGCGTTTTCTGGGCATAATTCTAACCTTGTTACCGCCATGAACTATCTTCAAACGTCCACTGGTGTTTCTGCCGGAGGTATTGAACAACAAACTGCTAGTTCCAGTCAGACGGTATTCACTTTAACAACTCTGTCATATTCGGTTGGCACTGGTTCATTGAAGGTCTATATTGATGGTATTCGTCAGTTCCCAGGAACATACACGGAAACCAATAGTACCACGGTAACGTTCTCTGCTGGTTTGTCTGCTGCTTCTGTTGCAGCGTTTGAAGTTGCCGGTTTGCAGCCGATGGAGTTCAATGCGAACGCATTATCTGGAGCTACTCTAGCATCAAGCGTTGTTACATCAAGTCTAACGACCGTTGGAACGATTGGTACCGGTGTATGGCAAGGTTCTGTTGTCGCAGGTCAATACGGCGGCACCGGTGTAGCAAACACGGGCAAGACGATCACTCTAGGCGGTAATCTTACAACGTCTGGAGCATTCGCAACCACATTGAAGATTACCGCTGCAACCAACGTCACGTTGCCGACAAGCGGAACACTAGCTACAACTGGACAACGATTCTACATTGGAACGACCGCGATCGCAATCAATCAAGGTTCGGGAACGGTTACCCTTCCTAACGCGGCGTTAACTAATAGTTCTGTTACGATTGGTTCGACTGCTGTTTCACTCGGTTCGACAGTCACCGCATTCTCAGGATTGACTACATTGAGAATGTCTGGCCAGTTGACAAGCATTCTAGCTACAGGAACTGCTCCATTTGTGGTTGCTTCAACAACCAACGTAGCCAATTTGAATGCATCAAGTTTAAAAGGTGCGACATTTGCTGCTCCCGGCGCGATTGGAAGTGCCACCCCAGCGACAGGAAGATTTACTACACTAACCGCGACAGCGTCAGGAACATTTACTACACTAACCGCGACTGGTACGTCAACAATCGAAGGATATACCACAAGAATTATCAGTACGGCCACAACAGCCACGGCTGGCACAACGTATGTAGCTAAGGCTTCACTTGCATTCACGTTGCCAGCTTCGCCTGCTGCTGGTGATGTTGTTGGTTTCGTCAACGCATCAGCAACGACTACATGCACGATTAATCCGGGATCAAATTATATTATGGGGGTATCTGGAACAATGACAGTCGATTCTCTAAACGCGAATTTCAATCTGCAATATTCTGGCAACAGTACGGCTCCGGGATGGGTGTTCATATGATGCAACTACCTAAGCGAAGTCATGAGTTTTTGATAAAGCGGATTGACAGAACTAAGAAATTCACCACGGTTGATCTAACGGTCGAGTCGGGTGACGAATATGATTATACGTATGTCGTTGATGGTGGTTCGTATTCTGCAAACACCTTCATGAAGAAGGGTGTATTAGTTCTTCCTACGAAACCACACGTAGGATTTCAAATTTTTGTGAGTGATCAGTTTGGGTCATGGAAATGGTATCCGCTGATGATTCATCGTAACGGGCAAAGAATAATGGGTATAGAAGAAAATATGGAGTGCGACATGGAATACGCAGTATTCAAGATGATATATGTAAACCCTAGTATTGGTTGGAAAGTGGAGGATGGGCTATGAGCACTCTGAGTCAGTTTTTTAGTGGCGGCGCATCTGCTATATTGACACATGCCATTATCGGAATTAGCAGGACTTATGTAGTTCCCGCGACTGGAAAGTATGTTGCTATAGTTTTGGGCGCAGGCGGTTCAGGCGCTCTTGCA
>Ga0100402_1004848_pt1 | contig 14059 bp, 7 predicted proteins | sample CryGeyme20150102_FD_80419 | JGI IMG/M metagenome (GOLD analysis project Ga0100402, IMG submission 80419) | Groundwater microbial communities from Crystal Geyser aquifers in Utah, USA - Crystal Geyser metaG 2015-0102 | ecosystem: Environmental > Aquatic > Deep subsurface > Groundwater | place...
ATTGTAGTCTAGTATGCTATGACACCGAGCATGCAATACATTACGTTTTCTTGTAATCTTTTTGATCTGTATTTATTTTCAAATCGTACAGTTAAAATTGCAATTACAATTACAATAGCGTTTCTGGGTCCTGGATACAACAAAGGAAAACGAGTTTCGTTTTCGTAGCAGATTCAAGCTTCAAAGCAACGCTAAATCATCCCATGCCATCAGCCAAGGGGTGACGGTCGGATCTTGCAAATCACATTCTTCCAACAATGGCTCTCCCAAACCAATATCAGCTGGTTCCGAAACGACAGAACGACAATCAAGGTGTTCGAAAGAGTCACCCGCTATCGTCGTAGACGACATTGCCATGATAGCATCATTTTCCATTTTCTCGTCCCAAGAATCTTGTATTCGAGAGCAGAATGAATGAGTTAATTGAAGTTCAAGTGCTTCGTTCGGGGATACTTGCCACCATTCGCCCACTGCAATGGCCTGTCCTCTGTTAGACTCTGGCGGGTCTGGCTTGCGTACAAGTAATGACGCTCTTGCTTCGGGAGACTCTGGAGGATCTGGTCTACTTATCACGGTGCATGAATCGGAACTGTCTTTGCTCTCAATGGACCAGCGTCGCGACAATAAATTCATTATAGTGTCTTCGTCATCTTTGTCCTCGCTTGTTGCTGCAAAAACGCTTCGCCCAGCATTTTGTTGACAAAATCTCATTATACTGTCTTCGTCATCTTCGTCGTCACTTGTGGACGCAAGACCTCCTCGTACTCCATGTTGCCGAGATCCGAGAGCATTAGGCGGAAGAGCTTTCCGACAGCTAGACTTATCTCGGAAAGACGCATTTCGGTTGCCATGCGAATCATTTGGAGCAGTATCTAGCTTGTTACTTCCAGCAGCTGAATCGTGGATTCCATCACCATCACGACTGCGAGAGCTTTTGCTTCCAATATAGTAGTTGTTTCTGTTGCTACCATTGCTAGAGATGTTAATCTCTGATGTCTCTCCTTTCGATGACAACGACGCTCCTTTGAGGACTCGTCCACATTTCTTGTCTAGACTCCGGTGCTCTCTTACCGAAAAGTCGCCATCCTCTTCTTCCTTCAGCGATTCTAGTGGGTACCTTTCCGGCCCTCCGTGTGCGTAACGACTTTTTGTCGAAGCAATAACTTCTCTCGTGCTTTCGTCTTCGTCATAGCGAAAACTATACTGCATGCGAATCCCGTCTGGATCGATACCCAAACTTGTTTTTGGTCGTGCAGAGAATTGCTTTTGGAGCCATTGTTTTTGAAGTCTTTGTTGGTCAGACGTACTTTGATCGTGAGGAAGTTTTTGTTGTTCACGCTTCTCCTTCTTTTGTTGCTGCTGTTCATCTTGATACTGTGGTGGATGACGATCACCGCATGAGGCCCGCCCAGTCCTATTCAAAGATCTCTCATCATAGGATGCCTGGTTACCGTCTTTATCAATGGAGGCTGCTTCCGCCCTCGTGCTGTCAATCACGTCTTGGATCGAATAAAAAATGTCTTCGTCATCGCTCAAATCGGCCAACCCAGCTGGAATGCTCAATCCTTGATTGTTAAGCAACTTACTTGGACGTTTCGTCTCGCTTTTACTAATAAAACTCCTGCTGTTCGCAGTAGATGAGTGCGCCGCTATAGTATGCTTAGAAAATTCGCCACCAGCCAAGAGATCGAGATGATTGCTTTGAATGAAATCTACTGCGTTTTGTGGTGTAATTTGTTTTTTTCTTCGATGACGAAACGGTGACATTGAGATTGTTGAAGAGTCTAACGATGGTTCTTGGCAGCGACGACGATCATTGGTGCCTTTTGACTCCACTATAGCACTGCTACTACCAATTGATTTTCGCGCATGATCTCTAACCAACAGTGGTTGATTTTTGGTAACATCAAGCCTGGTACTCCTGCAGTCGGTTCTGGATTTACGTAAAAAGCGTGTATTGTCTTTGCTGTTGTTATTGATCTGCATCTCTTCACTGTCTGTGCCTAAAATAGAATTCCCATCAGAAGAAGAATTCGTCGAATAAGCTCGATTGTCTATCGGATCAGCAAACTCCCTAGCTTGTTCTAAATGTCTTGATCCACGATATAGTGCATCTTGTCGCTTTTGAGAGCGAGCCAATTGAATGTGAGCTGGAAGAGCTGGTGACAGGTCTTCGACCGTTTCCTCATCATCGTCATCATCGTCATCATCATGGTCATCATCATCATCATCATCGAAATCGTCTGTCTTCAAAGGATTCCCAAATGATTCAGACTTGCTCTTGGTCCATTTCTTAAAATGCCATTTTCGTTTGTTCGGTGACGCCGGAGATGTTTTGGTCCGTCGTGGTTTCATGTGATGCTGTTGTTGTTGGAGGTGTCGAAAGTCTTCCTCGTTCGCATCGTCCTCCATGATGACAGGCGTTTTATCACGCAAGAGACTTTTTGTAAGACGTTGTTTTTGCTGTTGATCACTTTTCTTCAATTTTTTGAAAAATCCCAATGGCCCGCCAGCCATACCACTACCAATATGATGTTGTTGCTGTTGTGTTTGATCTTGTATGGTGGTAGTGGTGGTGGTAATGGTGCGGGTGCGGGTGCGGGTGCGGGTGGTAGAATCATGATACTCATTCACCGTATTATTTAAAGCGTCAGCTGACTGCTGCTGCTGCTGCTGGTGCTGGTGGTGGTCTGGATGCTGCTGTTCCATGGCCAGCCATTGTCCCATATTACCCATGAATCCCCCAGCTCCAGCTCCAGCTCCAGGTCCAGGTGCAGGTCCAGTCCGTGGTCGTCTCATACTTCTAGATGCTTCACATCTCATACTGAGCAAGCGCGTTACTTCCCCTCTTCGCTTCTGTTGTTGCTTCTGTTGCTGACGTAAATGCTCATTATTGTTGGAAGCATTCAACAAGAGACGAGGAGAGGTAGCAGCTTGAACTATAGTATTGTTGAGGTCTCTGGTAATGTCTCCCACCACCAAACGTGTGCTCATTTCTTTGCCACCATTGTACTCCAACACATCGTCATTGTTGTTGTTGTTGTTGTTTGTGGTTGTCGTAGCAATGCTCTTGCTACTGCCCTTGTACAAATTGTTGTGACTGTTGCTGTTGCTGTTGCTGTTGCTGTTGTTGTTGTTGTTGTTGTTGCTGTTGCTCTTACTAGTAGTAAAGCCACGTCGTTTGGATTGCTGTTCCCAAAATCGCATGCTCTGTAAGAACCGTTGACTTCCAAATCCTCCCCTCCTTTTTCTGCTTTGTTGCTTTCGAATCGTATTATTCGTCTTGTGCAGTTGACGTCGAACTTCGTCACCCGGAAAACGAAAACTTCCCATTCGTAATTCATCTTCCAATTCTTCTCCAACCAACAGGGCACGTTCAGCAGCTTGACTCGTTCGTACCTTGCTACCCACGGTACGGTCGTGACGAGGCATTCTTTTCAGTGACTGTGAATTGTGAATGGTTATCTATTATCTATTCTTATTAGAATAAGAGTATTATTTCTTGCCGTCATCTTTTCCCCAACGCTGGTGGTCTGTGCTCTTCTTTGTGGGGTTTTAATAACTGCAAAGCAAAGCTAAGCTAATAAAAGTAAAGTAGTTAGGTCGTAGGTCGTAGGTCGTAGGTATAAAATAAACAAATGAATAAACAATAAATGAATGTGTTGGTGGTGATGAAGCAGCGTTTTACGACTACTACTACTAGTAGAGCTCTAGCTAGAGTAGTACTGTAGCTAGCTACTAGCAGACGGGGTCTACCTACAGTACTAGTAGCTAGCAGCCACTACTCTCTAGCTAGCTAGCTACTTATTAGTACCTGTTAGGAGTAATCAGAAAAGTACCAGTAGGGAGTAGTAGACTCCAATCGCTCGTCCCTCTACTCTAGTAGTAGTAGATTACTACTACCAGCAGACTGGGCTACTAAGAATAGTAGTAGTACTGCGGTCGTCAGCAATTGATTGGAATAAATGTGCGTCGCAGTAAATTCGTTTCAGAAGAAAAAGAAACAACAGTTGTCTTCATCATCAATCATCAGTCGCGGGGCTGAGATACCTCCATCGTAGGAGGTAGGAGGATCCTTCGTGAAACGCATGTACCTGGTACATCACTTATACTACTAAGTAACACAGCTCGCTAACACTTCTTCAAGCCCAAAACTTCGGCCTAGTAGCATGTTGTGTGAGGACCACCACTGAAACAAAAGAAGAAGAAAAATTGTTCACTCTTTCTTTGTTCACACGTTCACACAATGTCGTCAACGCAACGGAGTCGTCGTACAAGTACGCTGCTTGTTTCCCGTCTCCTCCTGGTGGTGGTTGTGATCATGGTGGTAATGTCTGCTTGCGTCTGCTCACTACTACTAGAGCTAGGCAGTCGTGGTGTGCGCTTGAAAAAAAATTGAAACAATGCTGCCACCTTTTTTAAAATGTTTGTACGGTACTAAGGAAGTTGTAATTGGAAGCCCAATATTCCATACTGCTCCTTATATCACAGAAAAACTCTATTACGGTAGAGTAGGACAATAATCAGTGTCGGATATGCGTTTGTCAATTCCAATTATTGTTGTCATCGAATATATTTGTAGTTACTAGTTGTTGATATCATGACTACTTTTTTACTTTTTTGTACCAGGTATTATTTTGGCAAGAGTACCAGGTATTTTACCAAACTTTTTGTTGTAGCACTAGAGTGCCTGGTACTACTAGTTGTACTAGTACTACTACTATTAGACTAGTAGTAGGCTAGCTAGAGTAGTACTACTAGTGGTACCTGGTACTCTACTGCACTACGGAGTGGTGTGGTAGTTATTTAAGCTGGCTGGGCCTGATCAAAGACTTCAATCGTTTCTGTATTACTAGTAGTAGTACTTCATTCGGTACCACTAGAAACGAAACAACTCGTCATCTGTTACAGCTGGAAATTACCAGGTACGATAATGCAGATGATGATGACACATTCCTCCCTATGCAAGATTTTACTCTCACCCGTTAAGAAATAAATAATATTTTTCCCATGAATATTGCACAGCCAAATGATGGCTGCTGGCTTAAAACAGCAGTACACTAATAAAGATCAAAGTTCCCAAGCAAAGCTGTACCAGTACCAGAAAATACGTACTGTACATTTAGCTAACGAAAAAGGTACTTGTACAAAGTGATAAAAACTCCTAGCAACAATCTTACAATTAAAATGCAGGATGAGAGCTCTCAAAAACAGTTGCAGCAGCAGCAGCAGCAGCAGCAGCAGCAGCACATGATCGCAACGACAGCAGGCACAACAGCAAACACTTCTGACTCGTGTGGTAAGCGGTGTTGCAAAGAAATCAAGTGTTCTCAGGGATGGTTCGATCTTAACGATGAACCTGGTCGGATTTTGGACGTTCGGGCTAGTTTTGGCCCTTCTACGATCGCATCCCGTTGTTTCAAAGTCGTATATACAGGTTGGATGATATCTGCTCTCGTTCAAAACTGGATTAAAAAACGAGAAACTGCAGCGTTCTTCTTGGCGTACCTGACATATTGGACGGCAATTTTAGTGTCATTATGGGGTTTGTTGAGTACATACAATTCCTTTGTGCCCTTGCCACAACCCCTCCATGCAGCAACTTCATCAAGCACAACTACCACTGGTGTTGTTAGTGTTCGTACCAAAATCAGTTGGCTCTTTTTCTCCTTGGTAGCAGGATTGACGGCCGTGGTTACGCTGCTATTTTGGACGGTAGAATACGATTATTCGATCGGGGGCGTACCTGACTATTTGGTCATTATGGTACACGGTGTTAGTTTCGTCTTGACGTGGATGGAAGGGTTGCTGATCAATCGTATTCCTGTTCGTTGGAAACACGTGCTACCCACAATGATTTTAGGCAGCCTCTATATAACGTGGACAGTAATTCATCAATTGGCTACTGATATTGGCAACCCCAACAAAAGCGACAATGATCCCGATACGAATGATGATTTGATTTACGGAGTGTTGGATTATAAAGACAATACTCTCTTTGCCGTCATTTTGGACGTTGGGGTCGTCTTTGTGGTCGTGCCTCTGATTCATTGGATCCTGTGGTTGTTATCCCTGTATTCTTTTCCCTGTGGTGGTTGTCGGGGTACGAATCGTAGGTACCTACAACATTCTATCAGCAATAAAGATGATGAATGCATTACCGGTGTCAACGACGACGAAGAAAATCAGGATATCAATTAGATTACAGACAAGATATGCCCGCTATTTATTAGAAAGAATCATCTGTTATTATACTTTGACTTACCCAATAAAAAAATATAATACTTCATTTACGGGAATCACAACTCCGCCCGCAGGGCGAGGGCGACCATTGAGTTACTGGTTTACAGATACGTTTGGGAACTATCACTCCCACAGCAAACAGTGCCAATAATCCTACAATGTAAAAAACCCTCGGCAATCAAACCCACTAATTTTTCCGTGAAATAGATAATCCAATACTTTTAGCTACGAGTGGCTAGAGCAGTCGTACGCGTTTTTTTATATAAAATTGAAAGTGAGGATGGAATGTGAGTGAAGGAAAGCCAGAGCAAAAGTGATCGAATGTTCCAAGCGTAATCTACCTCTTTTCTAAGGATGTTGCAGTGCTGACCTTGCTCCCACCACGGTAGCGCCTTGGCAGCGGAGAACCTTGACCTGTATATCGTGTAGAGTAGCTTGTAATGCGTTTTCCCATACAATCTACGACTATCGTCTTCCTTCGTTCGTTTCCTATTCCACCCTGCCCGTGATCCCCCTACTAGCAAAGCTAAGCATTATAAGGCATTTTTACTATTGGACTCTACTGCTATACCAGCGACTCATATTATTCCACGCCAGCAATGATTCGTATTGGATCAACAAACAAATCATTTCCTACATTCGTCAGGCATGGATGTTTCAGTTACATTTCTATCTGCTGATGCGACTATCCCAAAATAAAATAATTATCTGTAACAACCCCACCTGAAACGGGTGTACATGTAGCATTTCATACAAACTATCACGTTGAAATATTATGTGTAGTGCGTAGGTGAGTGTTGGCAGGCGTTCAAGGCAGGCAACACAAAATGAACGATTGACCTCGAATTTTCTTGCTGTTTACAGCAAAATCATGAACGTTGTTGCTGCTGTTACCTTTTGGGCAATGGTGGTAGTAGTGCAAGTTCTTGTAATTGTTTGTCGGTACTAGACAGTCCGTTCTTGATGGAATTACTGCTGCTACTACGACGAGTGTAGTGTGTCTTTGGTGAGTAGGCAGGAGGTGGTGGAGGTGGTGGAATAATCCGTCCCTTGCGCGTTGTACGTGATACACTCATAGTACTCGCATCCATGCCATTGTTATGCTGGTGCTGATGCTGATGCTGATTACAACTGCTGCTAACATCGACAATGTCTTCATTTTCATTGACACCCTCATCTTGTAACATGTATCGTCTTCTTGTATGATCCTCCTGCTCCTCCTCCTCCTGTTCCTCATTGTCCTCCTCATCCTTAACATCTTGGAGTCGTTGCTGTGAAAGAGTTTCATCCTTTACCATGCGTTCCAATTGCTCTCGCGACATGTGAATAAGACCAGCTGAACTGGAACTGGATTGCTCGTGAGTTTTACTCCTACGATAACAAGGTTGAACGACAGCATCATCACTACTGAAATTCTTTTTGCGATGGTTCATTGTGGAACGACGTCGACTTTGACGGCTTACCACCTTCTGGTCTGTCGTCGTCGTCATTGTCGCCGTCGTAACCAGCAAAGGAGCCGGAGGAGTATACGTGCTCGGTTTCATACTACTACTGGTACTCGTATTCCTAACACTGGAAGTGCGAGTTGCAGATGCACCAGAAGAGGAAGTTCCTGTAGTGTTGGAAGTTCCATCGGATGTGTCTTGCAGTGAAGGATCTTTCATGGGTGACTTTTTTCGAAGGCGCTGTCGTCTGCGGCTGCTACTGCTACTGTCAGTTTCGTGTCGATTTGAGGAACCTGTACACGAACCGTCGAGGATCTCCTTTTCGGTGTCCCTGTAAGACTGACTTTTCCTACTGTGACGAGGTTTGGGATCTTCCAGAGGCGGCGGCGGCGGTGGTGGAATAGGATGAGCAGCAACAGGCTTACGGAAACTATTTGTTTGGCGGCCACTGTTATGACTACTACACGAGGCTTGTCTCGGTACCACTTCTGCTTCCTTTTCCTCCTTCTCATCCGGCTCCACCAAATCAATTACGTGAAGAGATACCACATCCAAATCAACTGAAGGTGTTGCCATGATTAGTTTTAAAGGCTCTTGTGAACAGTTGCTGCTTTGCTACTTTGCTGACAGATGCAGTACTAGTACTCAGATTCAGATAAATAACAATGCTTGGAGTTTGGAGTCCATTATTTTCGTGGTTTGTGCGTTTAAAATAAAAGATTCTCGCAAGGTACTCTAGAGTACGGTAGACCTACTGGTAGTCGTAAATAACTGTTGTTAGTGATCGTGACATTACTTAGGGGCAGTTTTGCTATTAGTCGTTCAAAGGTTGTTCTTTAATGAGGATAATGACTACAGAATTATCATCCAACAAAGAATAGTCATTTTGATCCTATTCTTCAACCCTAATACAGTAGTACAGTAGTATGTAGTAGTAGTATGGTACCAGGTACCCCCTGCTACCAGCACTACTACAGTAGTACCAGGTACTAGTCGTACCGCTCACCAGCTACTCGGAGTAGTTCTTACCGGTACTGAACACAATAACCAAGCGTTCGTTCGTTGTAACTGCTACTGGTTTTGGTACTTGGCGAGTACCAGGTGATAGTAGTACGGTAGTAGGTACCAGATACTCGAGTACTCCGAGTACCAGGTACTGTACCTGGTATTGGATCATTGCTCCCAAAAACGACTTTGCTTGGATGAAACCAATCCAACAACGGCTTGAAAAAGTCAACTTTGCACGTGACGATGAGTTGAAACCAATTAGAAAAAATACCGTGCACTTTTGTTGAGACTCTACTACAGTAGTCTTTTAGCTAGCTAGTAGTTGTCTACTACATTTACAGGTAGTAGTAGCCAACTGAATGCTTCCGAATTTGAGGCCAAGCTTAAGCACGAAAGCAAAAGGACAAAACTAGAAAATCTAGTTCTAGCTACTGTAGTCTAGTAGTCTACTTTTTCGGTGCAATCTCAAGCCTTATCGTATGGAAAACGGTCGGTCTAGCTACCATTAAGTAGTGTGTACGGTCCTGCCAGTAGTATGGTGCTAGTAGTAGTCTACTTGTACTAGTACACGTCCCGCCAGTAACTGGTATCTGGCAGTCTACTACAGTGAATCGGAGTCCATTCCATTCGTTGGTGGTGAAAAAAATTCGAATATCCCGACATTTAAAAATAATAAATAAATTCAGTATCCGGGTCTACTTTTATCATGAAAAAACATATTATTGATTGAGGATTGAACCAACACTACTCAGAATCTCAGGATTGTTGTTTGACTACTTTATACACTACTTCAATCGTTCAAATAAACGCTACCAGGTACAGTACCACAATGGGACTCTTTAGTAGCACTGAGAAACCGAATTATGATGACGTGAGCAATTTAAAGGAACGTTTTCCAACACTTTCCGAGAACGAGCTCAAACGTTTCAAGAGAGCCTTTGTCAAATCCAAAGACAAGGAGGATACATGCATTCAAAAGTTGGAGCACTTGATCCAATTCAAAGAACTGTACGGATTGAACAATCTGGAATCTTTTTCCACGACTGATACTGATGCTGATGTTTGGAAATGGGCTCAGAAAACTGCCATTGATGCAGCTGGCACAAAAGACATTTTGATTCCCGGCATGCAGGGTTGTGTTGCCAAAGAAAAGAGGATTTGTAAATCGACAGACATATCGCAACCTGTTCATTGCTACCATAACGATGATGGAAGTCTCATGACAACAACAACTGCCGCAGGAAGTTTGCCAGTGTTGCAGCACATGTCGGGAATGTTGGATATGACCATCATGTCGGAAGAGATTCAAATATTGGCATTGGCGCTGTACCTGTTTAGAACTCTTCCAAAGATTTGTAAGGATGATAGTACGCAAATCTTCTTCATTATTGATACTCGCAAGGGAACAGGCTGGAAGAATGGTAGCGTCTTCGAGGTTCGAAAGTTTTTACAAATGTTATCACACATGCTCCATGATTTTATCCCCTACCGCATGAACAAAATGATTATCTTTCCCGTTCCTAAGGCTGCCATGTATGCCTTTACCATGCTCAAAGCGTACGTTGTAGTATTCTTGTTAAATTTCTGTTTTGTACGAATTCACTCAAATCCTCAAAACACACTTTTTTTCTTCCCTGCTTTTTTTTAATGCAAATTCTCTATCAGTGTCATGCCCAAAGAAATATCGGAATTGATTATACTTTTGAATGGAAGAGATGAAGTAGATGATCCTGCACCCAAAGACGAATTGGAAGCTGTTGGAGTTCCGAAGGAATTGGTAGAGAAGTGCGAGGCCCAACGACGATCTCAATACATTTTTAAATAATTCATCATGAAGGCTGTGGCTGTGGCTGTGGCTGTTCAAAACTGTCTTCTGTAATTAAAATAGAGCCTTTCGTATTATTCAAAGCGCACTTTAATTACAACACTTTTAGTCAATTATTTTTCCTACCTACATTGTGTTTGTACAAAGTGTTTTAGAGACTTGAAGCGGCCACGGGTTCATTCGGCGAGTTCACAACAGAGCATCCACGCTTCGGTGCGTGTTCGTTCCAGAATGATTCGGGTAACTTTGGGCGGTACTTTTCTCGCTCGGCACTACCTTCGGGAAAGGGACACCACTTGTCGTAATCGGGCAAAGACACTCCCTGGGGTTGGGCGGAACAGTAGGGTCTGGCTCCAGGCTTGGCCAAGTACTGCTGGTGGTATTCCTCGGCATAGTACCAGACTCCTCCGTATTTATCGTAGTCAGAGGCAGCAGCAATTTCGGTAGTAATTTTCCGATCCTTTCCCGTCGTTTCGGCCAAGGCCTTTTCGTAGGCTTCCTTGCTGGCTTGGAGCAACTTCTTTTGATCTTCATTGAAATAATAAAATCCGGATCGGTATTGACTTCCTCGATCGTTGCCTTGTCCCATACCCGATGTAGGATCATGGGCCTCCCAGAACCAGCGCATGACATCGACGAAGGATACTTCATTGGGATTGAAAACTACCTTAACACCTTCCGTGTGTCCGGTGCGACCACTGCAGGCTTCCTCGTAGGTAGGATTGGGAGTGAATCCACCACAGTATCCAACCGCTGTTGAATGAATGCCAAAGGGAAAACGCCAGGCACCCTTTTCGGATCCCCAAAAGCAACCATTGGCGTACACAGCCTTTTCGTACCCCTCGGGAACTTCGTCCAATTTATTTCCCAACACGTGGTGACGGAGAGTATCTTTACCTGGTAAAACGCACTGGGAACGTCCGGGCAAGGCATCTTCTGGCTTGACTAATTCAGCACTTCCTCCGCCCAACATATCAAAAATTGATCCAATCATTCTGCGTTGGGTTTTAGGTGCTGGAACAACAGTGGCAGAAGTAGTAGCCGTAGTGGCCGCTTTGTAGAGTTTACTGTGGGTCGAAGATGGAGCAAAGGCGCGACTGGTAGATGCAGTGAAAACAGTCAAAGTCCAAAGGGAATTAATCAAGAGCTTCATTCTAATTTATCAAAAAATTAGTTTTATTTTTGTAAACTGTGTTTGGTCGTTGTTTGTTTATACTAGACTAATAATAATGATAATGATATTTGGGATTTGGGACTGACGCAGTAGACCTACTATCAACCATTGTTTTATGATGTCATGTTGTTTGATATTGGATCTTTGCTGAAGAATCTATCCTTAACGCTACTTACCTAACAAATTAAAGAAACAAACACCCTAAATTCCCCCCATCCCGGACCCACTCCCACTACTCTCAGAGTGTTTCTCCTTCCCAAAACCAACTTCTTCTCGATACGCATGCGAACTTTGCGGATGATGCCTTCCTACTGTCTTCAGTTCTTGCGGTTCTGCTCTCAAGCAAGACAGTTGATGTTTTCGGTAGCGAGCATACCACGTTTGATAGGACTGGTTTCAACAATAGGGCGGGATTCTATAAAATACTTCGAATGTCCTCACAGTTCGGGATCTAGGTAGACGATTCTTCGAAGCATTGGAATCAAATTTCCCCTACTACTATGCCATCATATCTTAATACAGCTCGGTGAACTTAATTTTAGTAACAAGTCTATGTGATTACTTTCCCCCCTGGAATCGGCCACTGAAATTAGGCACACAAAAAGACGGAGGCCTATCTCTTGTCTTTGATGACCCCACTCCCCACTTGCAATATTACTCATTTGTAAAATAAATAATAATAATAATCTACTCGCATCCTGTGCGCACTCGAGTACGTACGTACCAGCAGAGGTCTAATAACAATAGTAATAAGCGCAAACGATAAAGCTGTTTAACCATAACTCCAATGATTTTCCAAGCAATGTTTTAATTTTTGAGAGAAAAGACAGCATGATTTTTAAGAATTTTGATTTGTTGTTCTCGCCCCATTGAAGCGATCGTGGAAGTTTGGCAATTGAATGGAGTAGTACCAGGTACTGTAAAAGACATACCACGGCTACTAAATGTGAGTCACCTCCAGCACGCATGTCTCTCTAGAACAAAAAGCGTTTGACAAATCCAATTCGTAGGTAAATGCTCGCCACTATGGCATGATCGAACAAGTTTAACCAAGATGACGTTTCAGGAAGCTCCAAGATAGGTCGATCGGTAGGTCATTCTAATATTATTACTTTTTGGAAACATATCGTCGAGGTACCAGTACCAATACCAGTAGGACTGGTTCTTGCACGGTTCGAGGCATTCTTAACTATCATTTTGTTGAGTGTGAAAATGCCCATTCTTTTGTTGTCCTTTTACAAAGCTAAGCCTTGTTGCTTTGATCACCTACTAGTAGTACTCTACTACGCACAGTTGCTGCTTGTTCCTCCAAATACTCCGTTTAGCTACTAGCTAGCTAGCTTGGTAGCTATAGCTATCTAGTTCTACCAGGTATGTATGAATGCATATGTAGTTGTTTTAGTAATTTAGTAAAACGTGGTGGACCACATTCAATGTAAGGTAAGGTGTAAGTTATTCAGATTCCACTCGATGGGTTCTTTACTGTTTTCCACGCTTTTGCATGATTTCCACTTGCATTCGAAACAAGCTTTCATAGGTAAATCCCATTCCCAGTCCATATCGTTGGACTGGTTTGCCTTCGAACAGTGTTTCATCGCCCATAGGACTAACAATCTTGCAGTCTGGACAGAGTACGTAGCTGACATCTGCTATGCAACAAAGTTCCATAGAACAACCGTAGCAGGATATGTTGGAATAGTAGTCCTTGGCCACAGCCTGGACAGTTTCCTGCGTATTCCGCAGAGGTGTTCGGACTCCAGCAATATCTACCATGGTCTTCTTGATTTCTGTTACAGTACCGCCGCCGCCGCCGCCGCCAATGCTGTTGTTGCTGCTGTTGAGACCAAGATCCTTGGCTGATGTCTTCAGTAGCGACGACGGCGAAGAAGCCATTTTGTGATGGTCCGTGGCAGATACGGACATGACTAGATCCATCTGTGATTTTCCCAGTGAAGTTACACTGGAACGGCGTTTCTGATCATCTAATCCACTGTAGTCACATCGTCGGAAGGCAAAGGTTCGACTTGACTTATCCATCCGACCAGAACTTTCGCTCCGATACATGGACGGTTCTCGAGGAATACGCGTGCGTCTTTCAGGAGCTGCTCGTGTGCGTCGAGATGATGATGTCGATCCAGGTGTTCCGGATTGATGGGAAGAGAAAGAGGACGACATATCCAAAAGATTAGCTGCTGCGACTGGGCTGTGCCCAGGCCAATTTGTGCTGTTAGTGGGACGAGATGTGTGAGGATCCAGTGGGAGTCACAAAAGGCCTATAACCGGCAACCAAGACCTATATATCATGGCATGGATATATAGGAACAGTTGGCAGTTTAAACCAGGCGGCAGATCCAGTGGAGTGAG
>Ga0100402_1004849_pt1 | contig 14059 bp, 12 predicted proteins | sample CryGeyme20150102_FD_80419 | JGI IMG/M metagenome (GOLD analysis project Ga0100402, IMG submission 80419) | Groundwater microbial communities from Crystal Geyser aquifers in Utah, USA - Crystal Geyser metaG 2015-0102 | ecosystem: Environmental > Aquatic > Deep subsurface > Groundwater | place...
AACCCCGTCGTTTTAATTCGAAATATATGTGATGTGACATATAATCATTTTAAATTTAATGCAAAACTTAGACCAGAGGCAGGCTGAAGCATTTGCTCTGAGCACACCAGTCACCCTATCGACTGCACCCAGGATTCAGATGGTTCGAATGGACGACATCCATCAACTCAACGAACTGAAAGCAAGACTTAAGCACCTTAAACCAGCTGTCAAAATGGGACCAAATGTCAGATTGTTGGAGGTACCTTCAGGTAACCAACGAAATTGATAGTCTTGATCTATACATTATACCTTATTGATCTATTTGTCATCCTCACAATATCAACATACAGTCTAAAACGATATATCTGAATAATAGGCCCCTATCAGCCCAGTGACGCTCAATCAGAGGTTGTATGAGAATCTTAGGGCCTTTCTGATGGCCAGGATTACTTGTTAGTAAAAATGAGGAAAAGTGATTAAACAATCATCGAGAATTATGAGAAACGATTGATGGTTTCAACGCTATTGGCCCCATTATATGGAATAGATTGCTAAAGGATTGATGGTTGGAGATCTAACAGAAGAATCACAAACTGCCGAAGCGCAGGACTTAGGTATAAGTTTTATTATGCTCTCTATAATACTCACAGCTCGTGATCAACTCCACACTGGCAAGATAAAAATGTCTCATACTATGGTATACTCACCTCTGAACTGAGCCATAAAAGAACGGAAGGTTCTTTTTTTGTTCTGATATTTGTTCAAAAGGTCGATTAGGGGAAAGTTTCATAATTACACTAAGAGCCTTACCGACAGAAGAAGCGTCATTTAAGTTATAACGGGAGCTCAGAAGGGAAAATATGACTTTTTAGTGAGAAAATAAGTGACTTTGCTCAATGCTGAATAAGATATAATACGGCAACGGATAGAACTGATGTTCATCAGCGGGGACAAGTAAAATAACAACAATTACAATAACTTCCAGAATCACATACTAAATCATTAAAATGACCCAAATTCAGTCATCAAGGCTGATTATTCTTCCAACGGACCTACTTAAGAGTCAGCATCATATGAGATAGTTGTCAAGATAGAACAAGAGCGAGCAAATAATCTCAAATTGTACCAAAAAATAAAGAACAAATTTAGCTGCTTTTAGTATACACTCAGACCTGTTAATGTGACCAATGATTGCGACTCTATGATTAGGGAGTATGATAGACTGATGACCGAGCGGCAATATTTGTAGAAAGAAGCTACCAAACTGGAATACAGGTTTGAAAGGTAGTTCAAAAACATATCTGAACCCTATCGATTTTTGATAGAACTTTGGCGTTCAGAACAACAAGATCATTAAGACTTGAATAGCTAGGACACTATAGATAGGATCAACAAAGCTTTGGTAAGGACTAAAAAGGAAATTGGTGCCTGTCTGCAAAACTAAGAGAATTATAACGTAGGATAGTTGTCTCCATTTGAACTCAAGAGCCAAGCCTATCAAAAATTACTTGGCTAGCTCGATTCAGTCAACAAAAGGGTAGATTAACTATAGATATCAAGGTTGACAAAATAGACTGAATACAATGAAGCTTTGAAGAGGGAAAAAGAGGAAAATGCTAATTTAAGGAAAAATATATAAGCTTTGAGTATTAAAATTGAGTCATTTGCGGAGAAGGAGATTGAACTTTACAGAAAAATAAGCACTCTCACAGCATCAATCATGAAGAAATAAGGGGAACTCGATAAATTGAAAGCTATCGAAGCCAACACCAAGAGATACCTGACGGAAAACACAAATTAAGGTCTGTGCTACGAAATTTCGATTTCTTAACTGAAATTTAAGGGCAGAGGATACGTCAGAATCGATAAAACATTTGAAGAAATAACAGCCTATCTTGAAACAGCAAAAGGAACAGCCCTCCAGATTCTGGATCTCCACAGCAACAGTTAAATAGATAGTCATTCTCAGACCTCCATTCCTGATCAACTTGCAAAACCCGACGATCCTCTCGAGACCTAAAGCGTCAAGTCAACTTCTTATTTCAGTTCAGCCCGAAAGACAAAGAGACAACGTGAGTTCCACTGCTTCCAGACACAGCAAAAATCGCCTCTGAATGCAGGTTCTGTCACCGAAATGCGCTTCATCCGCAGAAGATGACCCGATTGTGCTATGATATTCGTGATATATAATTTAAACATAATAATTACAAAATGCTAGAAGAAATGCCTGGTCTTGTCACTGCCGATTGCTAAACTTACTTCTACGACTAGCCACCAACTCTTACTAATCAACTCCTTCTCACAACTAAACTTTTCGATGGCCTTTTCATGGCGAACGAATACGCACTCAAGGTAACTTAGGGGGATAGTTAGGAATAGGAATTCATAATCAACAACAAAATTGGGTTGGTAGTCAATTGTCAACCTTCGGATCTGAAAAAGGAAAGCATTCTGGTTAAATATGTATAGTATAGCTTTTTGAACAGACGTGGAGAAGTTGAGCTTATGGTTAATACGAAGAAGATTATAGATATTTTTCGAGAGATTTAGTAATGTTTGACTGAAAAACAAGAAGGTGTTATCTTGGCCGCTAAATAAATTGGGTCAGTCAGTACTAACATGGCTACTCTCTTTATGATGGCAAAATACGATTGGGATGCATAAAGAGCCCTTGAGTTCATATTAGCCAAGAAACCAGACATTGAAGTGACTGAAAAATACCTCAAAATTATGAGAAACTTCGAAAAGAAAAATAATCGTGAGACCATGGCTCATATATTCCAACATCATTAGGTTATCTAAAATGAACATTTGCTGCAAAATACCCTAATGAACTCGCTGGTGCAAAATATGCCCAATTTTTATGGATTAAGCCATCACAGAAATAACTCTTCTTGCAAAGGACAGCACAGGGCAAGAGCTGTCAAGTTTATAGAAAAGGTGGAGTTTATTGATAGTAGGAATTCAGCTTTTAACCTTTCCATCGATCTGGATGCAACACCTTACCTAGATGATGAAATCAAGGTTGTACCCGCCAAACCTGCTAAATTATCAGCAGTGGAAACTAAACTTCGAAAATTTATCAAAGATAAATGCAACGGAGAAATGTCATCATCTCTTTCGCTCAAAGCTGAGGGAAAAGATTCTGTTAAAGTCGATTGTATGGCAATAAAGAGCAAATAAGTCATCAGGCGCCTTCCTCGTAGAAGAGCAGCTTCCAAAACTGAAGAATCTGTTTAAAGCTGTGACGATTTCAAGATAAAAATCAAAACTAACAACTTTACTACATTCAACTCAGATAACGCTCGCAGCAGTAATAGCTCTAGTCTAGCCATCAAACAAGATTCCAGACAAGCTGTCTACTTGGATGAATTTTCAACAGATTTCAAAATCAAAGATAAAACTCCTCCCACTCACTACAGTAAGCAACACTTGGCCAAACGATGCCACACAGAAACAACCAATCATAACGATCACTCCCTTATCGACAGTTCCAAGCTGAATAATCTTTTCAAAATATCAAAATCTAACAAGACCAGCCACAAAAAGATAAAAACAGATTTACCCACCAGAAACAAGACGAACTCATTCATGGGAGCCAGCCGTCAACATGAAATAAAAGGCCCTGGTCGGATAGATTAACTAATCAGGTAGAAAATGAAGGGGAGACCAATAGTCAACGTCAACATGAATGTCAGAATCTAGAACATGAACATTTATCAAGGAGACAGCAGTTAAAGCTGCAGAAGGAACAGTTACAAGATTACAGAAAGGAGACGGAAGAAACAGAAATAGCAGTTAAGTTGAATTAATCAGCAAAAGACAGTGAATTATGTGATTTATTCATTTTTTTATCAAATTTAATGAGATCAAGTGAAGTGGATAGGAGTCAATTTTATTCTTTCAGCAACTTGCTGACAGGCTGATAGGCATTTTTCTCTCTTATTTTTCTCTGGTTGACTCTTTGCTAATGATTGCGAATCATATGGTTGTTTTCTCCTGTATTGTTGTTGTAAAAGTAAGTGACTTCAGGTAAATATTTGACTCTTGTGTGGCATTGCTCCAGAATAGGAATAGTAATAGCCACATCATTTGCTGCCTTGTAGTACTCTCCGTTCTAATCCAGGAGATCCTCATCGTCAATGTTTCTGAGCAACTGAGTGTAGAAAGCTCTAAGATGTGTGGTAACAAAAGGATACTTTCTAAAACTGTTTTCCTCGATTACATTCTGAGGCAATTCTCTTGAGTACCCAGGTGAAGCCTCTCCAAATATAAAGTTCGAATAAACGAACCAGATATCATTTTTGCTAAAAATGCTGTTGAAGACCTTCAGCACTTGTCTTCCTATAAGTTAATCATCTCCATCAACCACTAGAAAAATATCGTCAGGTTAGCAGAACTCAACTGCTGCTTTTTTGATGTTGAACAGTGCTCCCATATGATAAAGGTTCGTCTCTAGTTTGTATTGATCTTCATTGATTTTTCCCTGTTCTTTCATGAATCCTTCAATAATCTCCATAGTGCCATCAGTCGACCCATCATCAATCACCACAATGTGATAATTCGTGTAATTCTGCATCAAAACGGACCGGATATTCCTCAAAGCTCTGTTGTTCTCTTTGTTGTTGAAGGTGGGAATGACCACGCAGAAAGGTAGTTCGGTATAGGAACCGATCTGGTATTTTTCCTAGTAGTAGAAATATTCATCTTTGGGGATGGAGGATGAGGAAAAGTCAGGATTGTTCATGACTCGCCATGAAAGTGCCTGCTTGCGGAGGAAAGGAGAAAGTTCGCCTTGATTTGTGTTTTCCTTCTATGAAGGTGGATTAGGGATGTTAGGCACAGAATCACAAAAGGAAGGCGCAGTTATGGTCTGTAGAATTGGTTGTTTGGTAAAACTTCGGGAGAGAGTGCTGGAGTCCACCAACAAGACAAAGAGGGACGCCAATAACATCTGAATACTGATATCTCTCATGATTTGTATAATTAGATTATAGAAATTTGGTATAGACCTCGTTACTTCCTCTTTCGGAAACAAAAGTCTAATGACCGGCACACTGCACCCCTGAGCTTACACCGACCCTCATCGTCCATAATATATAAGCCATATCAATCATTTTCCTCATTTTTTGTTTTTTTATTCCTGCCATTGACACTCTTAACCACAGGACTCGCATTTCGCGCAGTTTTTTAATACAACTAGGCTAGGCTATTTTCATTTACGACATAGATGCCATTTTATTCATCTTTGGCTTAAAGTATTTGCTGTATGGATGGGTTTGTACATCAATGATGGTGGGGTTTTAGTTATGAAGGTCTTCGATCAATTTTCGATGATAGGAGAGATGTTTCCTTGGTGATTGCATTTATACCGAGCATGTGCTATGTCTTCGGGAAGGGTGGCATTGTTCGACTTTAAGCCTCCTCTCGATCGCATACCTATATGTCAATTGTTATTATTATTGCAATTAAGGTATTTGAATTGTCAATGCCCTGAGAAAATAATAAAAATAAGTAATTTTAAATGACTTAGATCAGAGGGTGAAGTACTGAGTGAAAATACTCTATATTAGATCGATTCCTAGTCCTACTGTCGGCTTAACTTTTGTGTAATATTCCTAGCCTCTCAACAATTATCGGTCTTCTTAACCCTTCTCAAGTTCATCATTGATCTCGACCACATCCAAACCGACCAATTGGCGAGAATGAGCAACTTTTCTGACAATATGATTTGCTTAGATTGGCCTCAAACCTCCTCTAAATTTAGTCCCTGTGCCTGTCGCTCCAGCAGGATCAATTGCATCGATATCGAATGAAATATGGAAAGGTTTGTCACCTTTTGGATCCAGATAGTCAATAGCCTGTCTCATGACCTCACCAATGCCGTATTACATCACGTGATCCATGGTAAAACATTTGATGTTGTGCTTCTTGAGATTGATCCACTCATCTGTATCGATGTCCCTGATTCCAACCAAAACTATATTTTCATAAGGCAACGTATTCTTCATCCACTCAAAACCAGGTAGGTTAGGTTTGGATAGACCACAAATGTGGCCTGCTGGGTATCCATGATATCCATAGTAGTTACTGATCGTTGGGTCGATGAAATCAGGATGAGCATCCACCCAAATAACTTTAAGATCCTTGTAGATTGAATTCAAAGCATGAATGGTGGCACTGCCGACAGAGTGATCGCCTCCAACCGTCACCATGACGCTATCAGGGTGCTACTTGACTCCTTTCACAATTGCATTGTTGATTCCTTCAAGTAAAGGATCCAGCAGTTGTAAATTTTTGACAAAATGTTTCGCTTGTTTCTCATATTCCCTTTGCTTCACACAGCTAGCATTGACATTACCCAGATCTATGGTTTATATTTCATATTTTTTCTTCAAACCCTCAAGCAAGTGACAATCTCTAAGTACCTGCGGTCCTTTCTCAACTCCCCTGATATTCTGGCCCTACCATACTTCAGCCCCTAAATATAGCATCTTCTTAGTAACAGTCTTTCTGACCTTGTCCATATCTAATCACAAATTAATTGCTGTCAAGGTCAGATAAACAACTCATTAATAATCCTCCCAGCCTATATATCTATCTTTATCAATGGGATACAAAGTGACAATTTTCCTCGCTTTTGTTGCTCTGTCAGCAGCCATGCTAGAGTTGCCTAGCTACTGGCTTCATCGAGGTTTCGATATCACAGATGGAGAGCTCAAGTCTTTCCCTGACTACAACTTACAATTGTCGACTACTTGCAACGAGATTAATTTGAACACCGGCAGCTATGATTACAAAGGAGTCGCCATGTCGGGTTACCTCAATATCGGAAAAGGCAACTCAGCCCTAGCTTTTCTCTTTTTCGGTAAATAAAGTGCCAGCCGTGATCAGATCAAAGATATCCCTACCATTATCTGGCTCAACGGAGGACCAGGATCTTCCTCACAATTGGGAAACCTCTTTGAGTTGGGTCCCTTCCAAATTAGCGAAAGCTCCAGTAAGGCTTACAACATCACCAGAAATAAATGGACCTGGACTCAAGCCTACAACATTCTCTTCGTTGACCAACCCGCCGGAACTGGACTCAGCTATGCCGATCCTACATACTCCAAAGCCTATGTCACCAGCCAAGAAGAGTTAGCTACTGATTTTTACGCTGCCTTGAGGGAATTATATCAGAACACCAATGGATGTTTCAACAAATTGGGTATTACCGGAAGCAGCCCACTTTTTGTTTTTGGTGAAAGCTACGGTGGAAAATATGCACCTGCCATTGGTTATAATATTCTCACAGAAGCCAAAGATAACAAAGGTTTCTTAACTGGTCTCAAAGGTATCGCTATTGGTGATGGCTTCACCGCCCCATTCAGCACTCTCCGCAACATGGGTGAATATGCCTACAACTTCGGTTTGTTGGACTATCAAGAACGTGCCAAAATCGAGCAATTCATTTTGAACGCTACCTACCAAAATATGAACTAGAGATACAAAGACCTTCACGTCTCTTTCTATCAAGTTTTAGAATCTATCAGCAACTCAACCAACGTCAATGTTTACGACATGACCAAATATAGACCTTATCCTACTGGCTTGCTCGACACTTATTTCGAATCTGAATAGGTCAATAATATGTACAAATGGGACAAAAATGTCAAATTCAACTCCCAAGGCGGCAATGTCAGAGAAGCTCTTTATGAAGATTTCATGAAGAGTGAGGTGGGAACTGTTCAGGCCATCCTTTCCAACTTCAATATTAAAGTGCTCATCTATACCGGACAAAATGATATCATTGTTGACACTCCGGGTACCTTGGCTTGGGTGGAAGAGATGCGATACCCTGGTGCTGATGAGTTCAGGTATGTTTATGTTTGATGTAGAAATACGCTCTTGACTCCCTGGAAGATCAACAATCAGGTTAAAGGTTTCTATAAGAAAGTGGGCAAACTGGAGCTGAGAACCATCAACAACGGTGGTCATTTGATCCCTATGGACCAAGGATAAGTTGCTCTCAACATGCTCAACGGTTTCGTCCAAAGCGCAATGACCACTGCAGATAGAAAAATAGAGATCCAGTGATGTGATTAAGATAGAGAAGATTATCCTAATTTTATCGAAATGTTAAAATATTTCTCATCAGATCAAATAGTGTGCCTGACATGCCCATGATGTGCCAATCCAACCCCTTAGGCCTCCCTCAACTAAAGCTTTCCTTTGTTGTCTTCCAGAAAGTCATTCCAGAATGTGGTGGTCGCCTGATCCTCAGGTTTGTCAAGAACTGGCTGATTAGCCTTAGCATCTTCTTTAGCATCAGCCAAAGTTTGGTTCCATTTTATTGCTGTCCCTATATCTTATCTGGACTCTTTGGTCAACCCTCTCTGATCATTCTTGGAGTCCTCAGCTATATCTGCCAGCAAACCTTTCCATTGTTGGTAGTAAGCATTGTCTTCAGCTGCGTCGGTGGATTTATTAGCAATTTTGGCAACATAGAGGGTTTCTGTGTGACTGTGAGCTGTATATGTGGTCTTGTTGTGTTTGTGAGTTCCATTGATGGTGCTACTGTGATTGTGAGTTCCATTGATGGTGCTACTGTGATTGTGAGTTGTATTTCCATGAATGTTGGGTAGAACATATCCAGTTGCATTTCCTTCGTGGATCTAATTTAAATCAGTTCATACTGTTAAACTGGAGACGGTCAGTGCAAGTACGAGTAGTACTAAGGTCTGGGCTAGCTTCCTGTTCATTTTAAAGTTAAATTTATAGCCTTAGTGGCGAATTTTCAAAATTAATGCTGAGGTCGTATCTATTTGATGAAATTAAATTAGCAGATTGTTATAATTTATCACGAAGCCCGCCTTTGACACATGCTCAGTCAAAATCACAACAATAACTATAGCCAGTCATACAGACCCATAGCGAGAGAATAATACTGGCTACTTATGACCCCTCCTCCTTCACGTAGCCCCAGTCATCAATCACCATCTAACACTGATCACACACAGACAGCCTTCCATCATAGTCCTAGTTCATCTTGCTACTCCATCGATAGCTCTAACTTTTCGTACACCGACTTTATGTCTCCTTCTGAGAAAGTATTGAATCAAATCTCATCTTCAACGAAAGTCAAATGCAAACGGCTACGAAAAACAGCAGTCTAGTAGCATGAATGCTCTATTTGCTTAGAGATTATCAGAGATAAAGCCTAACTGCCTTGTGGACATTCCTACTGTCATGATTGCCTCAAGGAGTGGCTGGGAAATGCAACCAGATGCCCCTACTGCCGAAGCGAAGTCACATCCTACAACTATGGAGGATAGACGCACAAAGTAGCTCCAAAATAGTTCAAATATGAGCCTACAATGGCTGAAATTTTGGATTGGTCCTGCTATAGATGCAATCACACTTAATAAGGCGATGTAATTCTAATTTGTGACCGATGCTAAGCCTACGCGTGCCATATCGAATGCGATTAGTCTTTAGGAGGTGTTGAACCTGCAGGAGAATGGTATTGTCATTACTGCAGATGATGTATGTTTTTCAATTGTTCATTGACCTCAAATACCACGATATTTATTGATTTTGAAAATGCTGCAATTTATAAAATAAGCCGATTTCCATAATAGAAATGCAGACCGAGACACCAGAAGAAGTCAGGTAATACTTTCAGACTCAAGTCCAACCGATCTTCTCCACCCTCATGCACAAACTAATCATCAACCGACCAGAAGATATTAAAGAATACGTCCAAAAATATTTCAATACATCCAATAAGATCCTCAAAGATGTCAATGAATCCTCAGATGATTAAGATAAATTTGAAGAAATTTCCTAAGAAGAATTTGATATCAGAAAAACAATTAAACGACAGAATGCTGTGAGAAAATTTAGAAAAGGGGTGAGCTCATAAGCAAATCAGATGTTCACAGCTCAGCGCAAACCTATCAGCCTAAGACCTGCAGGTCTAAAAGACTAAAAGACACAAATCATGATCAGTTTCTACTTCATGGACAGTTTTCTCTTCCATGACTTTGAAGCAGAGTAAAAACAATTCCTGATCAACAGCATGGTCGCCCAAAAGACTACCAGCAACGAGACAGTCATCAAAGAAGGGGAATACGGTAGCTGCATGTATTTTGTTTAATCTGGGCTGTTTGAATGCTCGATTGAGGAGGATAGTGGGCTAAAGGGCAATAACACTCGAGTGCTTAGGAATTATCAAGCTGGAGATATTTTTGGCGAGTTGTGTCTGCTTCATGCTGCCAAAAGACAAGCATCTGTCATATCCCGTACTGAAGGGGTTCTCTACTCGCTAACTAGATAGGTCTATAGACATGTCAGAAAAATGTCAATTGTCAAAAAGAGAGAACTACACATCTAAAATCTAAAAAAGGTCAACATACTATCCAATCTTTCTGCTTAAGATTTTGAAAAATTATGTGACTTGCTGCACGAAGACACCTTTGAGGCAAACGAATATGTAATTCACTAAGGCGATATGGGAACCAAATTCTATATCGTTATTTAAGGTCTCCTGGCAGCCAAAAGTAGCTAATAAGATACTTTCTACCAGTACTACAAGTAAGGCGATTACTTTGGAGAATTAGCATTGATCACAAAAAAGCCAAGACAAGTGTCAGTGCAGGCAGTCACCAAGTGTCGATTGGTCTCTCTGAGCAGTCGAGTATTTTTGAGTGTAATAAACCTTGACAAAGCACATACTGAAATGAACCAGAAATACAGACAGGGACGCGTGCAGACTTTAGGCGGCAGGAGGAGAAAAGTCAACAATTCCGTGGAGCACAAAGAATACAAAGAATGATTAAAAATTGTTGAGTTATGTGAACTATCTTGTGATTTTGTTCATTTAATTTATAGTTTAGCTTAATTAGAGGTAATACGTTTGGTGGCAGACTAATAACAATAACTATAACTTAATAATGGGTTGTAGCTAATCTTCTGAAGCAAACGAGCCAGTGGTCAACAACACCACCCTGCTCAGAAATAACTCCGGTCTACTCAGCAACTCGCATCACTCCAACGCCCCCAAACAAGAACAAAAGCAATCTCTTCCTGCACATCATTCTCAAAACAGTTTTACCCTCACAATGGTCGGCAACACTTCCACTCACAGTCTCATCCTTGGCTTTTCAGGTCAATAGTTCACACCTATACCCTGTCGCATTTCAATTCCCCGTTACTGTCATGCCATTCTAACCAACCAGCAAACAGGCTACATAACCGGTGGCATATAGGACCTCTAATCCAATATCAACGCCAAAGCTACAATTGACCAACAAATTTTAGAAGGCAACATCTCGAAAAAATTCTATAAGGTTGACATATCAATATTGATCGATGATCCTGCTTCTTCCTTATAGGAGTATCCTGATATGATTAATGCTCGATACGCACATGTCAGCATTGTTCACGGGTAGTATCTGTATGTCATTGGAGGGAGACAATATGGACCTGATGAACAGGGACTACTGGCTTCATGTTAAAAATATGATTTTTCTGCTAGAAAGTGGAAAGCTATAGCTTCACTCCAGTATCCTCGAGCTGCCTGTGCTGCTGTGGGCTATGGCAGTCATCTGTATGCCTTCGGTGGCTATTCTGGCAATAATACTCGAACGAGAGTGATTGAGACCTACAGCGATGGAGATTCAGCCTGGAAGAAATTGCCCTATTTATTACATTAAGGATTCTAAGGAGCCCTTGTGATGAAAAAACCAGGTTCTGATACTTCTGTCCTAATTTTCGGTGGCAAAAACAATCTCTAAAGATCCAGCAGAGTAGTTGAGTTTAACATCGACAGGGAAACAGTACAGGGTTACAACAAAATGAAATAAGGTCGCTCTTTCCACAAGGGGAAATTGATCGACAATGACATTTATCTCATTGGAGGAGGTTGCGAGAGTATTGAAATTTACAGCCCGCTGCAGCAAAAATCGGAAAAATTGCGAGAGGTTTCTTATTTAGAATATTGTACAATGAAGGAGCTAAATTCATTCAGTCAATTTCAGGAAAGCATCAAATTGGCACATCAAAAAAGAACATAAATCCCTAAATTCTAAAATAAAATATCGCTGTTCGGCCATGCACACGAACCTTTTGCCTATCATATGAGCCTTGACAACATGATGGTCAATAGCTAGGGTCAATCCCTAGCACACAACTTCTTCCAATTCACCAGTATTTTTTATTCCTATTATAGATGTCGTCAGGGTCAACAAGGAGTATAGTTTCGTTCTAGGAGGTATTTCTTGTGATTTGGCATAAGTCTCCTCGACGCTATACAGCTACCACATCCAATCAGGTTAAATCAAGTATTTGTAGCCCATGATCACTGCCCGCTATGCCTTTGCTTCTACTGTTCTAGGCAGCTACCTTTACGTCTGTGGCGGCAGGAAGTTAGGAGATGACTAGGCTGCGATAATAGGTCTTTGCTAACGATTTTCATTTCAATCTTATCAATGGTAATAAATAGCTCCAATGAAGTTTCGCAGACAAAGTGCTACTTTGGTGCCTGTCGGAGAGTATATATTGGTCATTGGAGGGCTCAAATAAAACGGAATCAGATCCAATGAACTAGAATTATACATTCCTGCATAAAATAAATGGGTTGAACTCTAGGCAAAATTCTAAATATCAGTATAAGGAATGGCTGCAATTTAGTATGATGGAACCTATTATCTCTTCGGTGGAAGATCTACCTCAGATATCCAGAAAGTATTCAAATTAGTCCTCGATCTAGATATCGGTGTTAAGTACTAAAAATGCCTCAGACCTGAGCTCCAACCTGTAGGATTCATGAACACTCCAGGTACCAATCTCAAAGTATGCGTACTTGACGATACCGCCTTTATTTTGGGTAACATACCTCATGGCGTTGATGTCTATGATTTGAGAAAGCACAAGAGCGTCAGCCAGATGCCTCTAAAGATATTTGAAGGACTGGGTGATCCCTACTTCCAATCCTACACCATGATCTTCTGAGACTTCTAATCTTGACCTCTGTTATACAAAATAAACTCATATCAAATAACACAAACAGAATGAAACGACGAGTCTCACAGTAATTGCTCAAATGGCATCAAGCTCGGACAGTAAATAAAGTGCATTCCATTGCCAGCATGCTTAATGGCTTCTCTTATCAGTTAATAGCTGATATGATGATGGATGTCAAAAGACCATTCACTAGGGTCTGCATTCACGGAAGAGAACCCTAGCTGATGCTGCCGTACATAAAGGAACATAATCGCAAATTTGAATAGGAAAAATGCACGATAACTCTTGTAGATTATGTCCGATGTCTGGCCATGGAGGGGCTGATAGAAAAGGAGAAAAGTGTCAAAGAAATCAGGTATGTCTAGAACGGAGATAGCTGGCTACCCGAGGAGGATGAGTTTGATCTGCTAGTCTCATCAATACGGGCGCATCACGCCAACGATCCTTAGACACTTTTCACCAAATACGAGAAAACCCTAAAACCTGACGGTGCTCTCATCGGCACAGCTTTTGTCGAAGGTACCCTTAGGTAACTGTACTGGGCCTATCTAATGGCTTAGAATGAGAGGTATGGAGGTGTCAGTCCTAAGGTGACCCATTTCCCAGGACTCGGCGAAACAGGCACATATCTGACCTCGTCCAAATACGAATTATGCACCATTTTGCAGCACGAAAAATCCCTTTAATTCGAGTCTTTCGTCGATATTCTTACCATTTTGCAGGAAATGGGTGAATCAGGCTGGCTGAGAGGACGAAGAAAGGCCGTCTTTGAAGATTTGTTGCTGTCTGCAGCAGCTTTGTATGAATCCGAGTTCAGAACTAAAAGAGACACCGTGACTGCCTCCTTTTCGATGAGCAAATTCATTGGCTGGAAGCACCATCCAAGTCAGCCAAAAAAATTGCGACCTGGAAAACAAGTAGGCAGCGTTGAATTTTCCGACGAATTGCGAAAATATGGAGATATCGAGGATTACACTGTTAAGGAAGACAGTGAGGACCCGATAAAGATCAAATGATCAGAGAGTTAACTTAAAGGGCATGCCAACAGTATGATAATCATTGCTTGCAT
>Ga0100402_1004854_pt1 | contig 14052 bp, 16 predicted proteins | sample CryGeyme20150102_FD_80419 | JGI IMG/M metagenome (GOLD analysis project Ga0100402, IMG submission 80419) | Groundwater microbial communities from Crystal Geyser aquifers in Utah, USA - Crystal Geyser metaG 2015-0102 | ecosystem: Environmental > Aquatic > Deep subsurface > Groundwater | place...
TGGATGTACCGTGCGGCCGTAGAATCATTGCTTGGCTTTGAGCTTCGCGGTGATACCTTGTCCGTGAAACCGTGTGTGCCTAGAGAATGGAATTTCTTCCAAATTGAGTACAGGTGGAAAAGCAGCTTGTACAAAATATCCCTGCGCCGTAATTCGAAGTCTCACTCAAAAGCTGAACCCATTGAGCTAATTGACGACGGTAAGATTCATGAAGTTGAAGTGCTATTTAATTAATCCTGCTCAAGCAACTTTCGAAGTTGTTTGAGCTCTTTCTGCCTAGCATCACTTGTTTGCGGATAGCTCATTTTTAGATCTTTCAAAGTTTCAAGAATAATTTGGGAGACGATTAAACGAGCATTTTTCTTATCGTCGGCTGGCACGACATACCAGGGTGCATGCTCTGTCGCTGTGTTTTGAATGCAGGAATCAAAGGCTTTCATGTATTCATTCCAGTATCTGCGCTCTTCGATATCGGCCTGGCTGAATTTCCAATTTTTTTCCTCTTCATCAATGCGATCTAGGAAGCGCTGCCTTTGTTCATCCTTAGACATGTGTAAAAAGATTTTGATAACGCGTGTGCCATTGCGATGAATGTGCTTTTCAAAATTTAAGATAGATTCGAAGCGCTCTTTCCACACATCATCCTCCTGAGCTGGCAATTCTGGAATTCTCTCGGCTTCTAAAATTTCGGGATGAACCCGAGCCACCAACACTTCTTCATAATACGAGCGGTTGAAGACACCAATCCGCCCTCTTTCAGGAAGGGCTTTGGTCGTCCGCCAAAGAAAATCATGTTCAAGCTCATTAGTGCTAGGATGTTTGAAGCTAAAGACCTGGCAACCTTGCGGATTCACGCCTGACATCACGTGACGGATGATCCCATCCTTCCCCGCTGCATCCATCGCCTGTAAAATTATAAGAATAGAATAATCATTGGCCGCATATAAAATACGCTGAAGATCAGAAAGTTCCTTGATGTTTTCCGCAAGAGCCTCTTTATAATGTTTCTTGGACGTGTAAAGCTCGTCTATATCCGTTGGCCACTTGCTTATGTCAAACTCACCCCTAGCGTCCACTCTGTAATCTTTTGTCTTAATTTTCATACATCTCCCCCCAAAGTTTCGAAACCCGATATTAGATCAAAAAGCTCTTCATCGATGCGACTTTGACGCATTTGATGGAAGGATCGTTGAAGGCCTTCCAATAGTTCCTCAATGTTTTTATCAGCTCGTTGCATGGCTGCCAAACGACTTGCATTTTCTGCCGCAAGCGACTCTGCACAGGCACGGAACAAGGCAATAAAAAGGTGCTCTCTAATTAAAGACTCCAAGACACCATCTCCGAAGATCTCGGGATTAAGATTCGTAGGCCATTTCTTTTCTATAAGCTGCAACCGCCACGTCGAGTCGAGAGGCAAGAGTCTCAGACACTTTGGCTTGTAACCTGAGCCAGATTTTGTTTCGTTGTAAAATAGATAAAGGACGCTCTGAGCCTCGAGATCTCCACAGTTTAGTAAAATGTCTCCGACTAATGGGGTGATAGCCTCTACGGAATTTGGCACTGGAAAAAGGCCCATTATTTTACCGCCGCCTTCCTCAATGCGAGAGCTAATTCTAGCGCCAACCACCCAAATCTTCGCGCTCGCAATATCGGCACCCAATTCCTCAATGACAAAATCAGCCACAACATCATTAAACTTCCCCACAAGTCCCTGATCCGAGGCGAAGACAATCGCAATCTTTCGGTATCCGATACCTGTATCTGGCACCGGTATTAAGGTGCCAGATACAGGTATCGGATACCGAAAACACGCGCCGAGTCCAAGCTCTATGCTGCGATGGTAATCAACCAAGGCTTTTGATGAGTTTTTGTATTGAGTGATGCTCGATGCCGCCATCGCCTTCATCGTTCTGACCACGCCATGCAAGTCGGTAGCACTACCTATCTTTCGCCTAAGAGTTTCGACAGTATCTCTCATTTGGGATCTGAGCTTTCGACCTTCTCTAGATAAGGCTTAAGAGCCAAACTTCCCAAATCAAGAATTGATTTTTTGTCTTCAGCATTTAAATTTTCGCCTTTTTCTAACTTACTACAAAATTCTTTTGGAAGCTGAAGAGACGCCTCACGAACAGAGGCTTCAGCTTCAAGCATTTGCTCGATGGGAACTGAGTCAAAGAGCTTAGCTCCCAGACAAACCAGAACACAAATCTGTTCTGTTACAGACTCGGGAGAGAACTCTGATTGCTTCAAACAAGACCTGATCCATTTGCCATGCTCAATCACCGCCTGAGTGTCATCATCAAGATGGGCACCAAACCTAGCGAAACTTTCAAGCTCTTCAAATTGTGCGTAAGCCAGTTTCAAATCACCCGTCACGCCCCTATAGGAAGATAATTGCGCCTTACCGCCTACACGAGAGACAGACTTACCCACATCCACGGCGGGAAGGACTCCCAACTGAAAAAGTGAGGGTGAAAGATAGATCTGTCCGTCAGTTATAGAGATAAGATTGGTGGGAATATAGGCAGAAATATTTTGAGCTTCAGTTTCAATGATAGGAAGTGCTGTCATAGACCCGCCCCCCAGATCATCGCGCAAATGGGTCGCTCGCTCTAAAAGGCGTGAATGAATATAGAAAATATCTCCAGGGAAAGCCTCGCGGCCTGGCGGCCTACGTAGTAGTAGTGATAGTTCGCGATACGAGCGAGCGTGCTGAGTCAGATCATCATAAACAATCAAAACATCCCGGCCATCTAACATAAAATATTCGGCGATACTTGTTGCGGCGTATGGAGCAATATAGCTCAGCCCTGGAGGATCGTTACCCTCGGATACTACAACAACCGTGTAGCTCATCGCGCCCTTTTCTTTTAAAGTTGCGACGACCTTCGCCACAGAAGAAGCTCTTTGCCCGATGGCACAGTAGACACACAATACGTTTTTGCCTTTTTGATTGAGAATCGTATCGATCGCAATAGCGGTTTTTCCGGTTTGTCTGTCACCAAGAATTAGTTCACGTTGTCCCCGTCCTATGGGAACCAAAGCATCAATGACCTTCAACCCCGTCTGAAGGGGAACTCTCACTGGAGAACGATTCATGATGGGCGCGGCAGCACGCTCGATAGGCATCTGTTCCGACAATCCTTTCAATACACCTAAACCATCAAGAGGCTCCCCTAAAGGATTGATGACTCTGCCTAGAATTTGCTCCCCGACAGCTATCGACATGACACGTCCCGTGCGTTCGACATCGTCTCCGGCTTTGAGCTTCGAGTGATCACCCAGGAGAACAACGCTGATAGATTCTCTATCTAGATTCAAGGCTATGCCAAATAATTTACCCGGAAATTCCAGCAGTTCCTCAAGACCCACATCAGGAAGCCCCGAAACCATGGCAATGCCCGTTGAAACTGAGACGATCGTCCCTATTTCCCTAGGAGTAAAATCAGCACTTAGACCCGATCGAGCCCTCTCAAGACTAGCAAAGAGTCCATCAAACACATCTGACGAAATGGCGGTAGATAGAGTCACGCTGGAAAAGCCTCTGCAACGCTTCTCTCTAGCGAGCTAAGATATCCCGAAATACTCCAAGAAACCCGCTGCCCCCCACACGTGAGTTCAATTCCTGAGATTAATTCTGGCGATGTTTGGAATTCAACGGAGTTTGTAACATTAAAAGCAGACTTGATACTTCCCGAAAGGGACTTCTTTGAAGTGCTAGAGAGTTCAAAAGTTGTTTTGATTAGAATCACCTCAAAGGATTGCTTGAAAGACTCGGTCAACACCTTCCGTTCCTCGGAGCTTAGTTCATTCATCTTTCGGATGAAGGTCTCGGTGATTTCTCCTTCGAGACTTGATTCTGCGAGATCTCCAAGAATTTTCCTCGCTATTGCGAAGACCTCATTACGAGCTCTTCGATTGAGATCCTCGATCAAGGCTTTGCGATCGTCACCAAAACTCTTAGTATTTTCTGTCTTTAGATCGTCAGCTTCTTTGCGAGCTCCTTCAAGCAAACCCTTCCGTTCTAACTCTGCAGCTTCGACTACCTCCCCCATTAAGACGGAACGCCTTTCATCAAAATCTTGATTCTTCTTTTTAAAAATTTCATTTTCTTCTTTTGCTTTTGAATTGTTCTCCTGAGCTGTCTTCACCTGGAATGCGATCAACTTCTCTCGAGCGTCGATCGCATTAAGAATAGGCTTATAGAGAAATCGCTTCATCAACCAGACCAGTAGCAGGAAATTGATAGCTTGAGAGACAACAGTAAACCAATCGATCAGCATATAATCTATCCTCCTGATGCTAGTGTGATGGAATGATTCCAAAAAGGATTGGCAAAAATCAAAATCATGGACACGACAAAACAGTAGATTGCCGTTGACTCGATCATAGCCAGTCCCACGAACAAAGTTCTCGTGATTGTAGCGGAGGCATCAGGCTGCTGCGCAAGTGATGTGAGCGCTGAGGCTACGGCTTTGCCTTCCGCTAAAGCAGGGGCAAGGCAACCGATGCCGGTTGTAAATCCAGCCATCACGATGGAGGCTGTTGCTATGATGGTCATGTTATCCATAAATTTTCCTTTTCTTTCTCTTTATCTTTTATTGAGCTGGCTCTGATTCAATTTCAAGTTCGACTTCGGACTTCGGTGCTTCACGGGGTCGAGTAGCTGCCGCCATATAAACCGCAGCAAGAATACAGAATATATAGGCCTGTACCATTCCTGTTAAAAGCCCGAGGGTCGTCATCACGATCGGAAAAATCAGCGGAGTGATCGTCAAAAGAATTCCAATGATCATCGCTCCACTCATCATATTTCCAAAGAGGCGAATCGCCAGCGCAAGGGTCCGAGAAACCTCACTGATGATATTAAAGGGGAGCATCATCCAAGTAGGTTCAAGATAAGACTTGAGATAGCCTCCAAAACCCCGCTTCATAACTCCAAAAAAAGGCACAGCAACGAAGACACTAACGGCCAGAGCGACTGTAGTTGAAAGTGATCCTGTTGGAGGGGAATATCCAGGAATGACCGTGAATAAACTTGATACAGCAATAAACAAAAAGAGCGTTCCGAGGAACGGCAGATACTCCCTCGAATTCTTAAGCCCCACTTCTTCAATTTGTTTTGAAATTGATGTCACGATAATTTCCAGGAGAGCCTGAGCACCTGAGACTTTAACTTGGTGTTTTAGATTACGAGTTATGAGTTTTGCACCAACACCCATTACTATGAGAATCACCCAGGTTGTCGCCATGGTTTCGTTTATTCTAAAGAAGCCTGACTGCCACAGCACAACTTGATCCGAACTTAAGTCCATAAAACCTTCTTAGATTTTTGGACGCTTCGAGAGAAGAGGACTCGAGTGATAAAAAATCCAACAAGGCACGAGGCCATTTTCTGCCAACTCGAGCCTCCAACATAATAGAACCCAACAAGAACCAGCCCCGCCCTAAGCATCATACTTCCCAAAAGCCAAAATGCGACATAACGCGATGACAGAGAAATCTTGAGCGTCCACCATAAACCTGCAAAAAAGATAAGTCCGAGAAGCATTCCGGAAACAAATGAAATGAAAAGTTCCGTAAAATTATTCATCGGTTTCATCATCATCTATGGCGTGATGTTCCTTGATCATCCAGCGCCAGGCATTGAAGCAACCAATGCTAAGTCCAGCCACTAGTAAAATTAAAGTCCATGAATGTGAACCGGAGTGTTTGGTATCGAGCCACAGTCCGATACCAGCTCCCACAATAGTGGGAAGTACGATGGACCAGCCAACTAGCCCCATCATTCCAAGACCAAACCAAACTCCTCGGTCTTTTTGGCGCTTTGCCTTCAGCTTTCGCCTAACATTGGCGCTGATATCTCTAAAGTTTTTGGGGCCGCTAAGAAGAAAAATTCTTCGAATTCTATTGATCATCTTGATACTCCGCCAAGCGGTAGATGAGACCACTTTCCATTTTCTCCAAGACAGAACGCACGTCCTGCTCTCTTGCCTCGATCTGTAAAAACTCCCGCTCCACGTCCGCCTGAAGCTTCTCGAGGTCATCACCCTCAAAAGCACGGCGAACTGAAATGATGACCTCATCCCCGGTCTTGATCAGAATTCCTTCATCAATCGCAACAAAAGATTCTGCTTGAGATTCTATCTGATAGGTCAAAATTCCTGGGCTAAGAGCAGCAATACAGTCGAGGCGATGCGGGAGAATACCGAAAGATCCGTTATGAGTCTCAGCATTGATACGAACTACCTCGCTATTGACCGAGAAAACTTTAGAGGGGAGAAGAATCTTAAGAAGCATGAGATTTGGCCTCAGCTTCTCTAATGGAACCAATCATATAGAAAGCGCTCTCGGGGTACTCCTTGAATTCATCATTCAAGATTTGCTCACACCCATCTAGCGAGTCTTTAAGACTCACTAGTTTCCCGTTGAGATTGGTAAACTGTTCCGTTGTAAAAAATGGCTGCGTGAGAAAACGCTCAAGCCTACGAGCCCTACCCACGACTTTTCGATCTTCTGGAGACAATTGCTCCAGGCCGAGCATGGCAATGATATCCTTGAGTTCTGAGTATTGGGCTAAAGTTCTGCGAATATTTTGTGCCAGCTGATAGTGTCTTTCCCCGGCTATTCCTGGCGTCACCATTTTGGATGTAGATTGAAGCGGATCAATGGCAGGATAAAGACCTTCGCTAGCACGTTTTCTAGAAAGCACGATCGATGCCGACAAATGAGAGAAGGCATGGACAGCAGCGGGATCCGTAAAATCATCCGCCGGAACATAAACTGCCTGGATGGATGTGATCGCACCTCGTTCCGTATTTGCGATTCTCTCCTCAAGTGCAGACAATTCTGTGCTCATTGTGGATTGGTAGCCAAGACGAGAAGGCATTTGTCCCATCGTTCCCGCAATCTCAGAACCTGCCTGGATAAAACGAAAGATATTATCGATGAGCAGAAGGACATCTTGTCTTTGATCTTCTCGGAAATATTCGGCCATAGTCAGAGCAGCGTGCCCCACTCGAAAACGACTGCCTGGCGGTTCGTTCATCTGGCCAAAAAGCATCACCATATTCGGCAGCACTCCCGCGTCTTTCATCTCACGATAGAGCTCCTCGCCCTCGCGGCAACGCTCTCCAATTCCGCAAAAAATACTCACACCATTGTGCTTGCCAACCATGTTGTGAATGACTTCCGAAAGCAGAACCGTCTTCCCAACGCCTGCTCCGCCGAGGAGTCCTGCCTTGCCTCCGAGCTCTAGGGGCGCGAGCACATCTATGACCTTGATCCCAGTTTCAAATATTTCAGATTTTGTCGATCTCTTAGAAAGTGCGGGTGGCGGGCTATGGATCGAACGCCATTCCAGATCCTCAACCGGAACACCATGATCAATCACTTCCCCGAAGACGTCGAAGACCCTAGAAAGGATGGCTTTGCCCACAGGAACCATCAATGGAGCACCAGTGTCTTCGACTATCATACGTCTCGAAAGCCCCTGGGTCGGAGTCAGTGCGATACCGCGAACGGTATTTTCGTCAACCTGACTCAGAACTTCGATGATGATTTCATTTTTGGGGCCAGTGCGCAAAACGGAATAGATCGAAGGTATCTTTCCTTTAAACTCGACATCGACCACACTTCCCCTGACCGACACAACCGTGCCACAATTCCGGGAGGCGCTGTCTACGCCGGGTTTCATGTCCCTGCCGCTAATCGCCCAGGAAGAATCTCAGCTTTGATCTGTTGAAATTCATCCTTGGTAATATCGCCTCGAGCAAACCGCTCATTGAGTATATCTATTGCTTCTTTCTTGGGACTAATTTTTCTGTGAGCCGTATAAGTGTAGCCCCAGTTCCCAAAACTAGAAAAGATTAAGAATATGATTCCAAACCAAAGAAACCAACCCCAACCTGAGTACAAGTCATTCCAATAATAATTATGCATTTTAGACTCCTTCGCGACGGCCGCGGTAGTTTAACTACAGTTGCTTCGCTCGATATGAGGAGAAGAGTAAGGGAGGATAGCACTTATCGACAAAATAGATAGGCTTAGTTTCTGCAATGGCACCTGCACGTTTGGGCATAATACATGCCACCTTTATAGACATAAAATAATTGCGTTTACATAGGAAAAACTTATGGCACATATATTAAGAAAATATATTTTCAGAAAGTCCCTAAACAGGACTTCCTCAAATTCATGAATACGAATAGAGTAATTCTTCATGAAGAACCTATCTCTCGACCTCATAGCACATTCCCTATTCTTCCTTTCTGTCTTCAGCGCAAACAAATTGTTAGCCAGCGATCTTAAAATCGGCTCCAAGTCTCCTCAAGTTTCTGCGATCAATCAAGATGGGGCAGAAGTTGATCTCGGAAAAGAAGCTGCCAAAGGCTACACCCTCGTTTACTTCTACCCCAAGGCCGATACTCCTGGCTGCACAGCGCAGGCTTGCAGCATTCGCGATCATTTCGACGTCCTCACCAAAAAAGATGTCAAAGTCTATGGAGTCAGCTCTGACAAAGTTAAGGCCCAGCTAGACTTCAAGGAGAAGTACCGCCTGCCCTTCGATCTTCTTGCAGACACGGACAAAAAAGTGATCAAGGCTTTCGGAGTTTCGTCTATGATGGGCTTTTCAAGCAGACAAGCCTTTCTCATCAAGGACGGAGTCATTGTCTGGATCGACCGCAAAGCCTCCACCAAGGAGCAGGCTGACGACGTACTTAAGTTTCTAGAAGCTAATTCTTGATTGGATGACCAGCTCACTGCCCGACTCCAAAAATTGGATCATTCAGCAGACTTGGGAACATGTTTTGTTTATTCACTTCTGGGTCAACGCCGACGAGCTACAGAAACTGCTCCCAGCTGGCTTAGAAGTCGACACGCTTCACGACGAAGCTTTTGTGAGCATTGTTCCCTTTCAAATGAGCCGTGTGCGCTTTCCCTTGAGCCCTATTCTTCCGTTTTCAAAACTATGGGAGCTCAACTTACGAACTTATGTGAAACATAAAGGAAGCGCTGGCATATACTTCTTCACTCTCGATTCCGATCACAAACTCGCAAACTGGATTGCGAGACGATTCTTTTGTCTTCCTTATAGGTATGCCAAGTTGAGCGGACACATAACAAGTGATTCCTATGAGTTTGATTCTGAGAATTCTCTTAGCCTGATTGCAAGTATTGATCCTGACACAATGAACTCCAGCAATACCCAGGACCTAGCGAAGCATAGATGGCTCACGGAACGCTACCGATTGTTTACTGAAACACCGAATGGGATAGCAACAGGAGAAGTCTTGCACGAATCATGGAAATTACAGAGTGTGAAGATAGAAAACTTTGAAAATAATTTTTCTTCGCAATTTAAATTGCCATTAGAGACTAAAAACAAGAGCCAATACTTTGGGTCTACCTACTCAAAAGAGCTTTTGGTGAGATTCAAACCCTTTAGAATATAAAATCGAAAGCCCCTACATACTCATTCCACCATCAGGCCTTAAGATCTGGCCGCTCATCCAACTCGACTCATCACTCAAAAGATAAACCACAGCGTTTGCTACGTCCTCGGGCCTACCAAGCCGCTTCAACGGATGTTTCTCCTCGGAAGTTTTTCGAATGTTTTCCCTCGAAGTCAAAGGCAAGGCTAAGTCTGTCTCAGTAAGCGAGGGAGCGACACAATTAAATCTCATTTTGGGTGCATACTCAGCAGCCATGGAGCGCGTGAATCCTTCAACAGCTGATTTTGCTGCAGAGATGGAGCTATGCATAGGCATTCCCTTCAATGCAGCAACAGTTGAGAAAAATACGAAGGAAGGTTGGAGCAAAGACTTCTTAGCACTAGGCATGATCTGTTTAAGGACACGAACGTTGGCGAGCAGGTTGATTTCAAAATCGAATTGAAAGTCCTCGAGACTTAATGATGTAAAGGGACGAAGGTTGATAGATCCCGGTGCGTAGACATAGCCTGCAAAGTTTTCAAAATCGACATCTGCCAAATCTATAGAACCTTCAGGACTCGAAGCATCGAATGACTTCCAGACAACGCGATCAACCTGCTCGGGAGTAAATCCCATTCCATCGAATTGAGGGGCTTCCCTCGAGAAGACATGGATGATGGATTCAAGATCTGATTTCAACAGTGTCTCTACAGCTGATTTGGCGATACCGCGGCTTCCGCCGACAAATACGAAATGTTTCATAGCAGACAGGATAAAAGTATTTATGAATCCGGGCGAGCTGTGTTCACAAACAACTATCGGCTATCAACGAATAAGGTTCATTATGGCTTTATATACTGGTGCAGCGACGTTGGCGGTTTCTTTTGAATAGGTGACCCCATCAGGCAAAAGCCCACCCGTTTTGGGATCAAGCTTCTGCGCGACGTTTATGGCGATAATATAAGGTTGCCCACCAATCCAACCGATCACTGGCCCACCAGAAGCTCCACCGCGCATATCACAGTCATGAAGGTGAAGAGCATCTTTTCCCGCGTATCCAATCTCAATCGATTCCTTGATGTAACAAGTATTTTGGAAACTTCCATTGCGAGCTTCTTGAAAGTCAGCCGAGTAACCGACCAGACTTACCAAATGATCTTTTGTCTTCAAATGAAGTGACGTTGGGACCATATGTCCAAATTCATTTCCAAGCGGATGGGCTAGCTCCACTATCGCCCAATCGTTCCAAAACTCTTTGAGTGGAAAACGAGTGCCGAGCGTTACAGCCACTCCCCAAGAATGACCTTTCGAGACTCCGGCCTGAAATGCAGGGTGGAATTTGATATCTTGCGGAGCCGTTAAAACCCCTAAAGTCGTACTTGCCAGCACGCAATGAGCTGCCGTGATGATCTTTGATGGGCCGATCAAGGTGCCTGTGCAGATCCCTTGCGGAGTGATAATTTTTCCAATTGCAGTCCAAGGCTTAGCCGTTGGGTAGAAAGCCACTCTATCGTCCTTGCCGAAAACATTGGCCTGAGACGAAAAACTCAATAAAAAACATGTGGTTAAGATGACTCTAGCGATCTGAATGTAGAACTTCATTTCGGGCATCATACAGATTTTTAACGCAATGCACAACAATCTTCTATGGCTGCGCGCAATAATTTCATCTTGACGCACTGTGTTGCGTGGTCCTATAAGGCCAACAACGCGAAAGGTAGGGCTTAAATGACTCGATTTATGAAGTTCACTCAAACCTCTTTACTCATACTGGGGGCGCTCTTTTGCTTCCAAACCGTTCAGGCTCAGGAAATTGATTCCGACCCCAAATCAGCCATCAACGACACGAGAATGATTGAGTCGGCAAACTCAAAAATTTATCGCGCTAGGGTCTTACTAGAAGACTATCGCAACTGGCCAGAAGCCTACGAACTTCTTCGGACGGTCATCAAAAATGACGACACACTCAACAAAGTTGCCAAGAAGAAACTCGAAAAAGCAGCAAGGCAAGTTAAATACTACCTTCCCTCTCGCTGGATCCGCAAAAAGATTAATGGACGACACCTCATCCGTCCTTTTCTTGAAGCAAGTTATTTGATCAACGAAGCTCTCATGGACTCTCGTGTTGCACTCAACACAAGCTCGGACTCTGAAGTGCTTTTCGTTGAGAAGCTTCTGAAAAGTTATTTCTTTCCAGGCAACGAAGCCAACGCTGTCATTGAATTTCCAAAGCACAGCACTTACGCCTTCGACCTCTACGCTTTGACGGCGGAAAACATTTCTAAAGCAAGAAGAGAGCGTAGTGACCAAAAAGATGCTGAAAAATCAGCCCCTATCTCTGATGAATATGACGATCGCAACAACGGAGGCCCCCGTCTTGATAATGGACGCCCGCGCCTCGACAATCCACGCGCGAACGTTAACAGCACCAACATTGGTGGCGACTTTGAATTAGACGATCAGACCTTAAACAATCGCTTCGCAAATGCAAATGGCTTCATATTAGACCTCATTGAAAATGGTACTGCTATCGCGGAAATCACCAAAGAAGTAAAAGATCTCATCAAACGTTACTCTGTGCCAAACAGAGTCCACAACCGCTACTTAGAACTCTCCATGCTTCTTCAAGCCGTTGTCGACCCAGGAACCGTTCTATTTGATCCACAACTTCAGTCTTTCCTGCAAGGCGTTCGCCTCAAAGTAGCTCTTGGAGTCACAGAGGAAGGAGCCAAAGAAGAACTCTTAAGCATGAAGTCTGTTTTGGGTAGCAAAGCAGTCGTTCAATCGGGCGACGAAACAAGAATCAGACTGCGCTACCTCATGGATCAGCAATATAAAAACGGCCAGCTAAAAAGTGGACTCGAGCTTTCTCTCAAAGACGTCAAGGGAAGTGGCCGCAGTATCTTGTACGCTATTTCCACAATCTCTGGCGAAGACCAGCTCGCTCTGAAGACTTTGCAAATCGCAGCAACTTTAGCGAGAGACGCCGACAAAATGGCTGCCGTATCTGCAGCAGCTGTTAAGACTTACCCGATGCTTGGCAAAATTGGCAGCTTAACTCAAATCTCATTAAGCAAACTTGTCACCGTCCTCCCAAAAGCCGTACAAGCGGTTAACAGAATTGCAGCTGCTACAAATTCAGGCGTGACTGGTGGAGCGCTTCGAAGCCTCGCTGGCATTCTTAAAGGTGTGGTCTCCGTTCAGAATGTTGGCGTTAGTATGGCCACTAAACTCGGCCCCAAAGCTTCCAACCTTTTAGCTGCTGTGAAAAGCAACAAATATGTGAAGAATGGAACAGCAACTGGAATTCTAAGTCTTGTGGTTGCCACCACTCAGATCACTGTAGGTGTTATCGAATACCGTGCAACTGACGACGAAGACGAAAAATTTGAAATCTACATCGATACAACTTCCAGAGTCGCAGCGACAGCAACTTACATGCTTCCCTATATCGGATGGGCGGCTGCCGCTCTCGACTTAAGCCACGCCTTCTTAGGGGTTCCTTTCGAGACAGCGGACATCTACAAAGGCTATGCTTGGCTGGTAGGCGAGACCACTCTTTGGTTCATGGGACTCAGCTCAGCAAAAATTAAAATGATTGAGATGGAATCTGCGATGAACCTTCCTAGGCACAATGTCTTCTTCGCTCGCCACGCGAAAGTTCACGATTACATGGTTGTGAACGTCGACACGACCAATGAGTCGCTCACAAAACTCAACAATGAGTTGATCGACCTTACATTGGGCGAGATGACCTTCCTTTACGTCTCACACAGGACTTTCGCCTCCGACAGCAATTATAGCTTCGGTGAGCGAATCGAAGAACACTTCCGGTCTTTCAACTCGAACCTCAAAGTCATCAAGACAACGAGAGAAGAGCTAGAAACTAGACTAGAGGGCTTAATGGCTGATGCTGAAGTAGACGAAGAAGTAGAAGTTCAAAACTGATCTAAGATTAATAATCTTAGTTTGAGCAATTAAAAAAGGGAGGCTTTTGGGCCTCCCTTTTTTTTTGGAAAGTCGGCACTTTCTGATAAAATCCCCATATGAGTGACCGATTGAATTGTGTTTTAGCTCCTCACCTATCCGAGGAATACAAGCTATGCCTCGACATTCGTAAAGTCGTTTTTGTCGAAGAGCAAAAAGTCCCCCTCGAGCTTGAAATTTCAGATGAAGCCCAATCGATACACTTTCTAGGCAGAATTGACGAAGTTCCAGTTTGCACCGGAAGGCTTCGTAGACTTCTTGATGAGAATATCCTGAAGTTTGAACGCATCGCCACACTCAAAGAATTCAGAGGGCAAGGACACGGACGCAGTCTCATGCAAGCACTCCAGCAATACGCTTTAGAGAATTATGCTGATTGCAAGTGGCTTATGGGCGCACAGACATCTGCACTAAAGTTTTACGAATCTTTAGGTTGGATTAAATCTGACTCCAAGATTTTTCTAGATGCTGGAATTGAGCACTACTGGTTAGAATATCCGCACTAAGATTTAACTGTGCGCGGTAAAAAGTGGAAGATTTCAAATTCAAGCAGCCCTCTTCTTGTGTTTTTTTGAGCGCTCGCACTCTCTCGGCACCGTGCCATCATAAAAGTGCTGCCATTCCAGTGGAA
>Ga0100402_1004858_pt1 | contig 14040 bp, 11 predicted proteins | sample CryGeyme20150102_FD_80419 | JGI IMG/M metagenome (GOLD analysis project Ga0100402, IMG submission 80419) | Groundwater microbial communities from Crystal Geyser aquifers in Utah, USA - Crystal Geyser metaG 2015-0102 | ecosystem: Environmental > Aquatic > Deep subsurface > Groundwater | place...
ATTGAAACAAATTTGGGCATCATCTGTAATAGTCTTTTCGCCAGTGTCAGCTCAAACAAGCCTGAAGTCAGATAGCTTGGCTAGAAATGCGTAGGAGTCATTTTGGATGAGGTTGATGTCCAAATTTTACTTCAGCATGTTTGTCATGGCATTCTTTATTCTCTTCCTAGATCTAGATTATACCTTTTAGTGCAACTGGAAACTATGCTTTAGACCATCTACTAGCAAAAGAAACAACTCCTTTTCAAGCACATTTTTCCTCTTTTGAACAAACTGATGGACGAGTACAAACCATAATTAATGCCCACCGTCATAACTATATTCTAAAAACTCTATGAATTGCTTGGAAATTCGATGTTCAATCATTTGACCAAATTCAAGGAAGTAAGAGACCTCATCGAAAAATGAAGTATATAATAAACACTCATATTTTCTATAATCTTATGACATTTGTTCCATTTATTAACATTACCGAAAATAATCAGACGTAGTCGAACTTGTGACTGTGATCAGGTGCTATCACTGAAGTCCTATGCTTGGGAGTCTAAAGAGTGCTGCTCAATAGGTTTGTTCTAGAGGTCTATTTAGAAAGGTCTGTTCTTTTTAGTCTTTGGAATAGAATATCCTTATCGAAAAGGTTTAGTCGCTTTGATAAATAAATTGTTACCCCTAAATATTCCTTGAAAATCGTCATAAAGACTTAGCGACTAACTTCATTGCTGTACTCAAACTCAACAAGACTTTCAAGAAATGGTAACAGGGCCCTTTCTTCAGCAATTGTCAAACAGTCAGGATTAAGAGTTCCCTGCTCCCATATCAAATCTGCAAACAACTAAGCTAATCGTGCTTCTCTTTTTCCAGGAATTGTTGAGACCAGCTCAGCTCTTCCTTAACATTTTCTAGAAAGTCGACTGATTTATCGTTGTGATTGATTCAGGCTCGAAGTAATGCTATCCTTCGAATTATTAAGTGCAACGCTTTATTTGGCATAATGTTAAGCTCGAGCTTGAACTTTATCTGCTTGACATAGAGCTATCTTGCTGGTACTTTTGAAGTGAGAAAAGTAAGTGCTTTTGCTGAGTTGAGTATCAGGGACAAACATTTTTCTTCCTGTTGCAGGATCATATTATTGTTTATTTTGGGCATGAGATTTTCTTTATGCAGAATTTTACAAAGAGCGCTGCAATCTTTCCTCAAACGTCGAGAATACAAAAAAATCATCTTTTTTTTTCTTCGGCTAGATCCTTTGAGTTTCATTTGCTTTGATCCTTTCCAATTATCTTTTTGAGTTGTATCTCTCAGCATCGCAATAGAGTTGATCAAATACTGAAATATTTGAAGATTTGAAGTGATTCTTTCTTTTCTGCTGTACTTTTTTAGTGTATTTGCTGTTCATTGTATAGTTCAGTTGAGGTCTAAGAGTCAATTCTCGTAGTTAGGCCTAGCGCTTTTGCATCAACCTTTAGTGTTCTTGTTTCCTCAATTTTTATTATCTTTATTTTGCCCTTTTCTGTGTTCTCTAGCCGATTGGAACCTAAAATTTCCGACTCTTTCTTCGAAATGGTGATTAGTTCTATTGACCAACAGCCTTCTTTCCTTTACTTTTACTTTTGCTTGGCTAATTCGATTTGTGAAAGTAGAGGCTATGTGTTAGTTTTTATGGTGATTCTGCTGGAGTTTGATGATTCTGATAATCTGTACTTTACATGGTTCTATGGATTTATTCCTTGATGAAGTTGAGAGTAGACCTCGGAACAATATTTTTGCTCTGAAGGTACTTGAGCTCTTGCCTTAGCGTTTAGGGAGAGACTGATCTGACAACTCTATATGGCTATCCTACAGAAAAATTGATCTCATGTGTTATTGCACTCGGACTATCTAAATCGAACTATGGTCCTTCTTGTCTCCAAAGGTCGAGTAGTTTGTTCTCAATGTTGATCTGTTTAGGACTCTATTATCTCGGCCCATGTTCTAATTCTGCGAAGTTGATTCTCATTTATTGACAAACCCTGATAAAATTATATAATTTATTCCTGATCCACTATACTTATTATGTTTGCATAAGAAAGGCATATTATGAACAAAACTGTGACATTAAATATCATTAACACCAGATTGATTGCTGTGATTGAGGCTGGAGATCACCTGGTAACATTTTGAAGACACAACGATTGTAGTTCAACTTGAATCGACGGTTCTAACCTATGACTGTTGAAGATTAATTGCAACAGTTTAGCTTAGGAAGATTCTGTGAACCACCACTAAATTCACCTTCTTGGAGGGTTATCTCGAAACCTGATAAGTATGCACAAAGAGCATGATACTTTTTAGCGCAGAGCTGACAGGTCAGATAGCAATCTTTAAAAAATACCTATCCACAAGCTTTACAACCTCCATTAGAATTTTCTCCTTCTTCTTTCTGAAGATCGAATGCTGGAAATATGCATTTCTATTTTTAAGGATCATCATCAATGTGAGCAATATTTTAGACCAGTGAAGACGGCAACTCATCTTAGATACTCTATTCACACTCAGAAAGGTCCAAGTTTTATGATTGGAAGGGTTTGATGTTTTAATTTAAGGAGGTTGAGCTAATAGAATTCTGTCTTTAAATTGGGGAGTAGTATTCTATCGATTTTACTAGTTCTTTACATTGATTTTCTAGCGGAAAAGAAGATTAACACAATGATTCTACTATCGAGCTGCACCTCTTTTGCATTCCTTAATCACCACACTGCCAATAGCCATGCACTAGAAGACAGAAGCCATGCGCGTAGTGCTCCTGACTCAGCTTGATGACCATCAATCCTGGCTTTCGACATATGAAGCACCATCTCAAAACGTCCTTTACCTTCCTCTATAGCTTCTGGTAACTACATGAGCCACATCTGTTCTATTAGAAGGAATAGCAAAGTCGATGAGCTCTGAGATGGCACTTCTCACAGGTGACTAAGGGGTTGCTCATCTCCTGATAATCTGACAGACAAACTGAGCATGCAGTCGCAAGTGTTAGCTTCCGTCCTCTCTTGGGTTTTCTTCGATTAACGTACAGAGCGAATTCATCAAAGGAGGTGATGTTCTCGTACAGATGGATTCGATCACTCTCGATATACTATCGCATCTTGAAGTAGTTCAGCCTGTCGAGTGCAAGACTACAGAAGGTGTGCCTTAAATTTTTACCTATTAGAAGTCGAGCATATTGAGACTTGTAGCTTTCTAAATGCTAGTTTTAATAGAAATTGTCGGCGAGTTTTGGGCTCAAGGAGTGGAGTGTAGTCTGAGTCTCCTTTTTCGTCTACAGATAGGTACGATAGGTGAAAGCTAGTTCTTTGGACACTTAGCTCATTCTCCCAAGAGAAGAGTCATATTTCGATTCATTTATTTTGAGTTTTTCCATAAACTTCGACCGTTTTTCGACAAGCTCAGACTAACACTCGGAAATCATCATGCCGAAATGAATGCTGCTCTCACAGACCTCTTTAGCCGGAGAGATAGTCAAGGCTCTAGCATGATCCTTTGATAGCAGAATCAACTGAGCTTCAGGACTAGTAACTAAGGAACATAGCCGAGAGTAACGCTAAACTGGTCTAAAAGATATCAAATGTTCAAGGCAGTCTGTTGAGGAAAGAGAAAATAGCTCATCGATTGATTTTAATGCAGGAAATTTTTCTGAGTTGAAGTCGATACATCTTTGAGTAACGGTTGGGTCAAATTCAAGCCATGGACTCACTAAAGATTGCCAATATGAAGTTCTTTAAGTGCCCAAGAAATACTGTGACTTGCTTGATTTTTTGGACCTCATTGTCTTTTTGGGCAGAGCGTAACCGTATTGCCCTTGTTTTTTTTTGAAAGGATCACATCTAGTATGGCCCTTTCTGATGTGCTTCGCCTTACTACGAGACTGAGAGTGTATTTTTACTTATGCCTGTTCGTCCATACCTTAAAGATATTTGAAACGATTAATTGCCGTTCTATCACTTTCTATAGCAAAGAGCGTTCTATACAATAAAATGAAAACTAATCAATTCTGACTCATCAAATCTCGTCAAACATGAGTGTCAATAAATAAACTGTGGATCTTGTTCCTACGCTTCTCTGAAGCCAGAGACACCTCTGTCCTCAAATTTGTATCTCCAAAAATAGACTCTTCATCCCTTCCAGAAATTCTGGTTTCGCTATACTGAAATCCAGTTTTTTTGAGAGACCTGAACTTATCTTTGAACGCTGTTGCTTGAGAAATTGGTGGCTTCATAGATTGCCTATTGACTATTCTGGTTAGTTTGGGCATCAATCTATCCATCGGAAGGGGAGAATCCAGGTCAGTCTTTGTGGTATTCGATGATGTTTTTGCTGAAATGTTTGTTCTATGAAGCTTGAACTTAATCTTGGTCTTGTCAAGTTTGTACTTTGTCTACTCACATAAAGAGTCTATTGAAGTGAGATGTATATTCTCTGATATCGTTTCTTTTTGAATTAGAAGGTCTTCACTCAAAAAACTTTGAATTGGGACTGAAACTGCCTATTTTTTGATAATTTTAAACCGTTTTTTATTGACTGGACTTTGTCTATTTTTGTTTAGAGGGCTGAAATGCTGCTACATGATGGGACGCCAGTAATCATTTTCAACTATTTCGTTGACTTTTTGTTTCTTCTGATTCAAGAAACGCTCCTATTTCTTGAAACGCCCTTATCGAGCACAAATTTCCATCACCAACCGTTTCCTCAAAGAACGAAGAGAGTTTCCTTCAGGTGGCTCCTTGAGTCCACAAGTCATCAAAACAGAGCTCATGAGTGCTCTTCCCTCTTGATAGTACTCATTTGCAGAGAACAAAAGAGTTTATTCTTTGGAGCTGAGTCCATGAAACCCATGCTCTATGGTATAAGAATGAAGAATATTAGCAACCTTGAAGGCAAATACTCGTGCACAGCCTTCCTTAGTATACTGATCATGCCTATCTTTTGAGCTCATTTGTTCACGATCAAATATGCAATATTTTTCCTAGAAAGTTGGACAATTCAATGTCATGAATCTTGCAAACATTTCTGTCTCAACTTGGAAAGGAAGTTAATCTAGAGCATTACCATACAGAAACGAGCCCTTTTGGGAAGGATGGCCATGCAAATCGAAATAATAGAGCAGCCTTTTGGTCTAATGGTAATGCTGGATGAGATGTTTCATACAATAAATTGAAGGTTGTCTGTTGTCACTTATGAGATAATATCTATTTAGATTGTAGCCTTTCGTGTCAAGACGATAAAGCCCTTATTCGACGCCATCAGGATTCAGCATCGGAACTACTACAACTTGAAAATTCTTCCTGATCAGCTTAGCATCCTCATTTTCGCTAGTCAAAAATTGAAGAATACCCTCAACTGCCCAACTGGCCCCAGTTTAGCCTGGATGCACTCGGCTGCTGATCAAAATAACAGGCTTATCGAAGTATTTTTTCGGAGTGTTCAGATGTTTCTCAGGCAAAAGGACAGGATTGGTGCTCTCTCCTACTTTTTCATCATTCTAAGTCATCCGATCAGGTGATGTGACTGATATGGCATAAACTAAATTGAGATTATTCGAGTAGCAGAGCACCTCCTTGTGAATATACATGTTTTCATTAGAAAGAGGAAGATCTCTGACCATGTTTAGATATCGTTCGTAGCTGTAAGGCAGAGCAAAAGAAAAATATTGTTTGATCTCCAATGATTTGATTCTCATGACTAATGTGTAACTTTCAAAAACGTCGTTAATTTACACCTCATTGCTAGTCAATCGGCTGTAGTTGGTCCCATCGGTTGATGTGAAAGGTCTATATCGATACACATGTTCCTAGATATTTCCCTCAATGTACTTTGATGGATGTAAGAAGAGCTAATTATTTAAAAACGAGCACAAGTTCCACTCCCTTGGGAAAACCTTCAAGATAAAAATGAAAGAATGTTTTCGTGGTGGCTGCAAAATCGTATGTATCGTAAGCCGCCTCTAACTCATACTAAATTCATTTATCTGGTACATGAAATGGCGACACTTGTTTGACATTCCTTAGGTTTCCACTATCAAAGTTTCCGCTAAACTTAGCAGAGTAGTCCCCAAGTTCGAAGATATGAGTGGTCTTGCCCGGTCGCATTTTGATTATTAATTTTATATAAACTGTGACCTGTCAAGCACTCACAATAAAATATTAAGGTTTATCAACAATAATAAGGTCAGGCTCAAAATATGTAATCGTTGGTTTTTATGCAGGTCTATAAAAGAGATAATTGTAAATTGTATATCAAGTAGCATGGTGGGTCATAGGGAGCCTACAAATAAGTGGCTAATTTTAGGGAAAAAGAAGGGAGTAAGTAGAATAATGAATATTATTAATCAGAAGCCCCAAGAAATTCGCTTCTTGCCGATTGTTGGAAGCTCCAGAAACATTTTTTCCTTGACTTGGCGACCATCTGCCGATCCGTCATATCTTTTACTACCCCCTCTCAGCACCACAAATGGATCCTTTCTTCTTCGACTGATTATCACCTATTTCTCTTCAACAAGGCTGAAGTCCCTCTTTCCAAATGTTGGAGTTTGAGGTTCTCGGAATGATTTAGATGCACTTGAAGGTCTTGTTTTAGATTTGCTGCAACTGGCACCAAAGAAATCTCTGGGCAGTTGACTTGTCCTCACCCTGACCTTGCTATTTAGGGAAGATCTTCTGGGTGACTCCATTGACGTTAGCTTTGAATATTCCCTAATGCTCATAGATTGATTAAATAAAATTAACAATCGTTTACTAAATCTCTATTAAAATTCCCCAGCAGAAGTACCCAAATTTACCCGCGCAGGCTCACAAATGTTTCTTTTAAATTTATGGAGGCCTCAGATTCATTTCTTATTATTACCTGTACTATAGGCTAAGATTTTATTTGAGAAGATCGGCACAGGAAAAGAGTGCGTTGGTTGCTATAAAAAATAGTGAATTGAGGAAAGGACAAATGGAAGTATTTTTTGACAGATTTTCGATGAGTATTTGAATACTTAAGTGCTCGATTTATGAGGCATCAGACTACCCACAGGTTGATAGTCGGTCCGGAGGCAGTTTTTCAAGACATCTGACCTCTTCTGTAGTTTCATATCGCATCATATGTTGATTTTTGCATGATATCGACATAGGGGAAGAATCATAACAGTTGTAAAATGCAAGTTAATTCAATGACTTTATCCTCCAAGTGTAAGTAGTTTTCAGGTCAACTTTACCACCCTTTCAGATGTTCGTCAGTTGACTTAATTTAAATGGCTGGAAAGCGTTCCAGATACAGTTAGATGGTCAAACTACAACATCCATAAATTCAATTTACAAAAAAAGTTTGACCATTTCGCCAGTATCCTTGAGTCTCAAAGTTAACACCTATCACTTTTTTGGCTGGAATTCGAAGGCTGGCAGTACTTATGGCCTCGGGATATTCAAACTAATATAATTGTTTTTATATTGAAAACTATGAACTACTTTCCCTTCACGACATATTTGCAACACGTAGCTGCCCTCAAAGGTGGCCAAAAGGATTACTCAGAGTAAAACCACAATGCTCACGCCATCTTAGCTAGTATTATCTACCTTATCCTTAGTGATCGAAATCGCACTCACGGCCGACTTCGCTCGCTTTGAAAACAAAGTAAATGCTCGCGCCCTCATCTCCCAGCTCCAAACACAAGTCTAGCTTCCCACGGTTGCTATGACTCGCTCCGCATCACAGCCTGAACTCAGAACACCCAAAATTTCGACATCCCAACCCGAAAGGCGCCTCACTCAAAAGAGCCAGCATGTCAAAAGAACCTCGGCTCCCAAAGAAAAAATCCCTAAAAGTCAGTCAACTATCCGTCCCGCTCCTCCTGCACCATCCAAACAGGCTAAGGAGGTCAAGCCATCTGCAGCCTCTGGCTCGAATTGCTCAAAACATAAGAAAAAAATTCACAAAATTCCAGAACCGAAGAAGGAGCCGGCAAGGAGGTCTTTATAGCCTTCAATGCTTGAAACCGCTGATCTCCCTCGAATGCGTCTGAGCGACCGAGAAAAGAAGAAAATAAGGAGACTATTGTTGCTAAGACATGTCAAGGAGTGGGCTCGCCCAATGGAGCAGCGACGCGAGGGAAGGGAGCTAAGACATCAGCACTGAAAAAAGGAAGCCCTCTGTCATGTGATTCATTCTTAATTAAACTGTAGCAGGGTATAGGGAGGCTCATACTTTGGCTTCTGAGGGTATTTATAAGGCTCATATTGATCATTCAACTCTTCCTAACTGCCATCCATTCAACAATTCTAATCCTACTTCTTGTCTACCTCTTCATTGAGCTATTTGCTGTTCGGTCGGTAGCTAAATAACCTCCTCAGATAATTGATACTCCAAGTGCTCTTTTAAATCCTTAAAAAGAAATTCCTGAAGCAATTGAATCTCTATCCTCAATACTGACATTCTGATTACCTTTTTTTTACATAATTTTTCAATTATCATTCTTAATTGAATATTCTACTCTCACTCCCAACTCAATAGTATTGATCGGTTACCCTAAAATTTATGAAAGATCAAAAAAATAAAGCTAGTCCTACAGTCATCATCAAACCATAGATCCAGATCTACCAACTATACATAACGTAATAACTGTTATAGTCGGCACAACTGCACACTCCTGTCTCACAAACCTCACAAGTACCACCGAGCATCATGAATCCTTCTAAACACTTAGTGCACTCTCCGTTGAGCATGGAACATTCTCGACAAAAATTTCCACATGATTTACAACTTGATCCTGAATAATGCTGAGAGTTACCATCAAAATAGAGCCCCTTATCGCATTGTTAGCAGATATATGCCGAGGAACAACTGGCACAATGACTAATGCAACTGATGCACTGTGCTGAATCCAAATAGTAGTAATCAGGGCAGGTGGCACAGGAACCGTTTGATAGACAGGTTGCACAAGGCAAATTGCAAGGAGTGCATGTCGCACTAGATGTCAATGAGTAGTTTGTGGCACATAAAGTACAAGTGGTTCCATTCGTGCAGTTATCACAGTTGCTAAGGCATGGCAAACATGAGCCAGCATCGAGGTAATATCCAGTATTGCAATACTCACAGACTGTATAGGCTGTGCAATTGTAACATGCTAAAGGACAGACCAAACAATCCGTCCCAGATAAATAATATCCAGTCGTGCAGGTCAGGCAGCTGGTGGCGCTGAGACATTTGACGCAAGGTAGCGAACAAGCTATACAGTTAGGCGTGCTGATGTAATACTCTTCAATGCAGCTTAAGCATGTAAATCCCGAAGAGAAAGAACAAGTATTGCAACCAACAGGACATACTTAGCAACCATTGCTGACCAGATAGTATCCAGTATCGCAATTTGTGCAATATGATGAATTTGTGCATACTGAGCATCCTTGAGGGCAGGTCAAGCAGATACCGTTTGAGAGAGTACTATTAGCTGAACACTGCAAACATGCAAGAGAAGTATCACAGACCTAACAATTTTAAGGACAACTCAGGCACAGTCCTGAACTGCTCGATAAGACATATGCTAAAGTGAACGAAATAGGTACTGACGTTGCAGGAAGAGCATAAGTTCTCATCACAGCAACTAAGACAGCCCGATGAGCATACCAAACATACATTCAATTCAGCATTGTAGTATTCTCCAGATAGGCATGTCAGTTGGCTTTTCGCAAGAAGCAGAATACTCAGCACTAGAAGGACCCTCATTGTTATTATATTTAATAAGCATATCGAAGCCATGCCTAAAGTGATTGATAAATACGTTCTGGAAGATAAAATTGGTAACGGACAGTTCGGAGAGGTCTTCAAAGGTCGCCACCAGGATACCATGGAGGTTGTGGCCATCAAAACAATCAAGCGTGACCTGATCAAAGGTACATAATATATCACCCAGGCAAATTCTACGAATTACTCTAAAACGAGATTAAAGTGCTAAAATCATGTGACAACCCACACATAATAAAATTGCTTGCCCTCAAGAAAACCCCACACAACTACTACCTTATGCTGGAGTATTGCAACGGAGGTGACATGCTTGCAAAAGTCAAAGAACAAGGCCCTATTCCTCAGTAACTAGCCCTCAAGTATCTCACACAAATCCTCAATGCATTTCAGACCTTAGTAAACAACAAAATTATGCATCGAGATTTCAAATTAGCCAATATTTTGCTGCATGAAGGGAACATCAAAATTGCTGATTTTGGGTTTGCAAAGCTGCTGGCTGGAGAGGACTACACAAGTACCATGCTTGGCTCTCCGCTGAATATGGCGCCATAGGTGCTAGGGAATAGCAAGTACAACAGCAAAGCTGATATCTGGTCCATCGGAGCCTGCATCTACTAGATGATCTATGGAAAGTACGAACAAATATACGTAGGCCACCGTATGTCGCAGGAAATATGGTCGATTTGCTTAAATTGATCAAAAGCAAACCTTTGGTCTTGCCTTCTAAGCCAGTTATATGCCCCTAACTGGCTGACGTCATCAAGAAGATGCTGGTGGCAGATGTCAAGCGTAGAATCTAATGGCATATCCTTTTCAAACACCCAGTTACCACTTTACTCACTCGCAAGCAAATAAAATAAGCTGAGCTGGAACTTGTAGAGGATGAGTCATTGATGTTGAACACAAGTAAGTGCTATCTCAAGAACAATTTGGTTCTCAATGACGTCTCAGGCATCAAGTAACATTCTCAAATGAATGATTATCTGGTCGACATTATCCGCACTGGCAAAAAACCTCCAGTCAAGTAGTAACTCTAACACGAGGTCGAAGATATCCAATAAACTAGCAAATCCAATCGACATAATTCTAAAATTATTCTGCACTATCGCAACATCTACGCCTTTATCGCCTCAGTTGCAGATACAATTGTCAATAGGACTGAAGATGAACACTACGAAATTGCCGCCTATGTGCTTGTCAGAAAAATACTGCATATGATCTAGTGGCTGCTGGGATCGACTGAGGGATAGTGCACTATCAAGGGAGTTACCCATTGGAAAAAATATGCTAAGAGTCAGTAATTTCAGGAGATAAGAGAGTATGTCCAGAAGGAATTAGATGTTTTTAGTGTGTTCAACTAAAGTTTAGAGCCGGTCATCAAGAAAAAAGCAATTTAAGGAGCTTATGACACAGATGTCAGGGAATTGCTGAGTGGTCCCTTTAAGTAACAGATTTACGTCAAATATCTTGGTCTTTTCTTGAAAACTGTGGCTAGATCTGTTTCCAGTCGAGCTCTCATCTAATCTAATCTGCTTGGAGGTAAGTCAGACTGGAAACTCTTATATTACGGTTTAAAAATCGTCTATCCCGAGTAATCTTTTGGAACAGGTGAAAGTGATTTTGACTTCAAATCTTTCTATGAATCTTTCTAGACACTAGACGAAGAAAAAATGTTACTAGAGGTGGAAAAGGGTCTCGAAAGTCTGAAAAATTGATTGATAAGTGGTAGTATATTATGGAGCATACAGTTATATAGGTATTTTGGTAAGAGTTCATAAGTAATGAACTATGATGTTTTGAGGGGTGTCTAAGGACAAGAGAGTCTGTTTAGGGAAGTCAGTTTGGATTATTTTCGATTTTATTTAATCAAATTTGAGAAGATTTAAGACTGTTGCTGCAGTCCTTCAGCATGTAGAAGAGTCGCACCTGGCCTTCGGGTCAAAAAGTCAAGAAATAGCTCGGGACATGCAAAGTTTATCAGTAGTTCTCATGAGCTGAGCTATAAAGGTCAATTGTTGACGGTTGTAATATAATTTACAATAAGAGTTCTCAATGGAATAGGTCTTTACTCAATAGGAACTGCAGCAGATTGAGAAGTAGAATCTCACCTTGACTAAAGCATCCTCCCTGAAGTCTACATTGTATATATGCATCTATTCAGCACAAACATCGCCTACAACCTAAAGAACAACTGCATCTTCCAGCTGCCCTTTTCCTCAAGAACGCCCCTGGCCTTTTCATCTGATCAAAAGCAAGTTTGCCTCCTCGGAAAGTCCTACACTCAAGATAGTCGTGATATGTTATACAATGACTTCGAGAAAATTATCTGGTTTTCCTATCGACGATTGGAGCAGTTCGAAGATGTTGGATGGGGCTGCATGATTAGAGTTATTCAGATGCTAGTTGCACAAGCTATTACTCGGGATCAAACTGACATGCACCCAGATAAAATCATTGATTTGTTCAGAGAAGAAAAGGAAGGACCTCTGGCACTCTCGAAAATTTGCAAAGCAGGTCAAATAGGTAACTTTTGCCTTATTCAGGAGCTCGATGGACCAGTTGCCCTGAAATCTTGTCAGTTGTTGCCTCCATCCTTTCTGACCTCAAAAATCAGCAAAAACTTAATTTTTCTTTTTAAATATATTGCGATTAGCTAGAACTCGCCTCATGCCAATAGGAAGATTTCCCTAAATTGGTAACCATCCACACCACCATTGGTTACCAAAAAACGATAAACTAAGACTTCATTTTCCACTTGGCTCTGCTCTCCAAAGATCGAAGATTTGTGGGAATGGCAAGTGGCCAGAAAAATCAGGCATTATATGTTGTTGGCACTTTCGGCAAAAAAGCCGTCATCCTTGACCCTCACTACGTTCAGGAAAAGTAATCTTTTGGAACCTTCTTCTGCAGAAATCCTCAAGGCATCGACTTTACATAATTGGCCAGCGGTGTATCTATTTCCTTCTATATCCCCAATCTGGAATAATACGAAGATTGGGCTGAGTAGATCAAGTATATGCATCGCCTGAGTGCTCCCTATAACTGTTTTAGACTTAAGATGACTGGAGAGTAGGACTGGACCTTCGAGAGAAGGAAAGGTAGCGACGATTTTCAGCTTCTTTGATAGTCTCTAATTTTTAACAAAATAAAATCTGATATATTGAATTGATCAAAGGGAAGATAATGTTCCTTCGTCAGTGATTTATCTCAACTTTATCTGAAGGGTTCCTGATGAATTGCGCCCCCAACCATGCCAATTGTATCGACCACAATGTAAAATGTAGTACCCATCCATCTGATTTTTGAAAGTCCCGAACCACTCTTCATGAGGAGTATTGCTGTACTTCGATCCATAAGTCAAATACTCCATATCGCCATTCTCAGTGTTAATTTTAACCTGTCCGGTAGCTCTGCCAACCTCCTCATTGTAAGTGTTATGTGCAGTCCCTTCTCCCCAAATGAGATCTCCAAAAAGTGTGTTTTCCCTCAAAATATAGAAAAACCCTTGGCTTTTGCATAAGTTCCCATCATAGTCATTGACAGTTGATGCTTCTGCCCAAAATATTCTGGAATTGGTGTCCTTCATGATAGCTCTGATGACTTCTTTCTCTTTTTCTTTCTGGTACTTAGGCTTGTCAGTTACAGCCCTGCAGAGTGGGCACTTTACCTTACTTTAATTTTTGTAAGAGATCAATTTAAGACAATAACAGCAGAACCAATGCCCACAATCCAAGATAGCAGGCTTAAGTAAATACTCGTTGCATATAGTACACCAGTGGTCATCAGGGGCAGCTTGCATCTTTCGCCAATACGTTACTTTAATTAATGATGTGACAATATTTACATATCCTATAAATTCAAACTTATAAAAGATTTAATGGCGAAGAATCAAAGTAAGATGGGTCACTTCATGATTTGAGACAAAAATGGCAAAATTGATTTTTCTATCACTTCATAGTGCTCGTAGACCTTAGCATTGTTTTTCTCGAGGTACTCAATTATGAGATTGAGATCAAATTCTGTCTAGAAACCTTCATATTGGTTCAGCTTCTGAACATCATCTTAGAATTATTTGTATTTCTGATACTAACTCTTATTATTCTTTTTGAGCTTCTCAACCTTCTTGGTTTATTTTTCTTATTGTTCCTCTTTCTCTGCCTTCAAAGCATTATGTTTAGTGAGACGAGTTGACTCATGGAAACATACCAAGACAAAGCCAATGATGGTGACAAAGTGCTCTTTTTCCATGTGTTTGGGAATGTAGCTCTCGAAATTTTTCTTCTTGATATC
>Ga0100402_1004863_pt1 | contig 14021 bp, 14 predicted proteins | sample CryGeyme20150102_FD_80419 | JGI IMG/M metagenome (GOLD analysis project Ga0100402, IMG submission 80419) | Groundwater microbial communities from Crystal Geyser aquifers in Utah, USA - Crystal Geyser metaG 2015-0102 | ecosystem: Environmental > Aquatic > Deep subsurface > Groundwater | place...
AGGAGGGACACGCTGCGATGCAGTTCGTCAAGACGCGTATTAAGGTCCGCCTGGTTGCCCTGAATCTCCTTCATGACCGTCTTGAGGCTGTTGATCTTCAGCGTCATGCCGTCGGTTTGCTGCGAGAGGTCGAGGATGTCCCGCTGCGTGGCGACGCAGCCGCTTGAAATCGATACGGCGGCGACCAACACCAAAGCGTGAAGCGCCGCAAAACGATTAGCGGCCATCGTCGAGCCCCTCGCGGTCGGTGGAGGAAACCTGCGAGCGGATTTTCGTCACCGCGCGCCGGTTCTCGGACCAGCATTCCGAGGTGGCTTCCATGCAGGAAAGCCGCTCCTCGCCGAAGGAGATCGTCGCGACCGAGCGTCCCGGCACGCCGAGCCGAATGTAGTAATCCCGCACCGCTTTAGCACGCTTCTGCCCCAGTGCGAGATTGTACTCGTTGGTTCCCCGGTCGTCGCAGTGTCCCTCGACGAGGACCTCGACCGAGGGGTTCCCCTTAAGAAAGGCCGCGTTCGTCCGCAGCGTGTCGCGGGATTGTTCGGAGAGAGAATAGGCGTCGTAGTCGAAGCGGACGGCCTGCAGATCCGCGGCCGCGACGAATTCCTTGCCGCGGATGCGCGCCTCTTCGACGTCCATCGAGTCCGTATAGCCGCCCATGCGCTCCCCATCGGAGGCCGAGGCGCCGTCGCGGCCTGAGTCCGCGGCGGAGGGATCGGTTTCCATCGAACTTTTCTTGACCTGGCGTCGGGAGGAACACGCGCTCGCACCAAAGGAGAAGGCGAGTGCTGCGATGATCAGGAATTTCAGGTTCGACGACATGGTCCCTCCGTGCGGAAAAACGACTGGAATTTCCAACAAAAGCATTTAAGCATTCCATCCACCGCCGACGCAAGAAACCGCAAGGCCTCGGCGCCCGGATGCGGGCGCCGAGGCGGTCGAACGGATGCGTCCCCGGTTCAATCGTCCGAGGGTTCGCCTTGACTTTCGCCGTGCTTGGGGCGGCGCGCGTTTTGTTTCTTATTTCCGCGCTTGTTTAGAAACCGACCGGCCTTCGGATGTTCCTTCAAAAACGCCTGCCGCGACTCCTTTCTCTGAGCCTGGAAGGCCTCCCGCTTCTTTTTCGCTTGCTCCCGGTATTTCTTATGCTCGCTCTTCATCTCCTGGCGGAAGGCCTTCATGGCCTCCTTTTGCGACTTGCGGAATTCCAGCGCGGCCTTCTTGAGAGCCTCCCGTTCGGCCTTGTCGGCCGTTGAGTCCGCCTTGGCGGCGGGGACGGCGGCATTTTTGTCGGCGCGCACGGCGGCCGGCAGCGAGATGCCCAGGACGGCTGCGGCGAGTACGGCGGTGATCCAGCGCTTCATCGTTCCTTCCTCCCGGGCGGCGATTCTCATAAGTCCGTCGACCGCCGCCACGGCGGGGCTTCCGCCCCGCCAGGGCGGATTCCGCCCTCCCCCACATGTACGGGCGAGGCTCTAAAAAGTTCCCTTTCCGTATCTCTTGATTTTTCCTAGCAATTCCTTAAAACTGAGGGAGAGGACGCATGGCGCTGGCCCCAGGAACCCAAAAAATTCTCATTGTCGAGGACTACGAGCCTTGGCTCGAGCTGATCAAGGTCTGGCTGAATTCCGCCGGGTTCCAGGAGCTGTTCGTGGCGCGTACCGGTCGGGACGCGGTCGAACTGGCGAAGAAATCGCTTCCGGACTGCATCCTGCTGGATTTAGGCCTACCCGACATCGACGGGATGGAGGTCTGTAAAATCGTCCGCTCGATTCCGGCGCTCGGCCGCACGCCGATCATTATGATCACGTCGCACCGCAAGGACAAGATCATGGGGCTCGAGTACGGCGCGGATTATTTCGTCCAAAAATCCGAGAATCCCGCGGAATTGATGGCGACGCTGAAAGCGGTATTCCGACGGCGCGAGTTGGACTTCAATATTTTCCGCAAGGGCGACGTGATGCTCCAACTCGAGACGCGCAAGGTGTTTTGCCGGGAACTGCAGGTCGCGACGCTCACTCCCAAAACCTTCGAACTGTTTCACGTGCTTCTGGAGCGATCCCCGGAGCCGGTGCATAAAGACATGCTGTTCGCCGCCGTAGAGGGAAAGCGGAATACGGAACTGTCGCGCGCGCTCGACATCATGATGAACCGTTTGCGCAAGGCGCTTCCCGTCGCGCTGCAGAAGCGGATCAAGTCGGTGAAGGGATTCGGCTACGTCTACATTCCCGCCGCCGACGAGCACGGCAAGCCGAGAATCCGCCGGGAAGGGACCGTCCACGAGAAGATCGACGGACCGAAGCGCGAGAAGCGGGGCTAACGCTCGCCGAGAGAAATCGGGCCGTAGCGTTTTTCTGTTTCCAACACAGACGCATACAGGTGCAGCGCGCCGTAGAACACCCAGGAATTCCAGGAATACCGCAGGCGTTTTTTGTGGCGGCGCAGCCGCGAGCGTTCGTCCGCGTTGAGCGGGATCGTCACGACTTCGGGGTCTCCCGCGTAGTAATGCTCGCCGCTCGGGATCGCGGGCGACGGGAGCGGGCGGTAGTCTCGCGACGCTTTCGCGGGCGTGCGGTCCGCGGCCGAGGACTGAAGCGGGAAGCGGAAACGCTGGTTGCCGGCTTCAAGTTCGACCCACCCGTATCGATCCGACGCCGCGTGGAATTCGTCGAGCAGCTTAACGCGTGCTTGAGCACTTCCGGCGCGCTCTTTCCGGTTTCCACTTGCAGATGCGCGAGGGCCGGCCCCAGAAGCGGTCCGACGCGGACCTCTTGGTTCGAATACTGGAACATCTCGGCGCGAGCGGCGTCCATGTGCTCACGGTCGCTATGACCCCCGTGGAAGGCCCAGCGGCGTCCCGCGCTCCAGTACCAAAGCGACCAAAGCGCGGAGCCGCCGAGGGCGAACCACGGCAGAATTTCTCCGGGGACCCAGCCGACGGAGACCGCCGTAACCGCCGCTGCCGGAACCGCGAGCGTGAGCGCGACGAACGCCGCGGCGCTGAACGCGGGGCCGGCGGCGCTCAAGACGAAATTGCGAAACGGCGTTTTAGGGGGTCCGATTTTAACGAAGCCGAGCGTTACAAAGCCGTCTCCCGAGGGAAGCCCGCCGGGGATGAACAGGTGCATCGAGGAAACGCCCGCTCCGGTCAGGCGGGCGAGAAGATAGTGTCCGTACTCATGCAAGGCGATGGCCCCGACGCCCGGGATGAATCCCAGCAGCCCCGCCGCGAGCGTCGCGGCGGCCATCCCGGGGCGTTGCGCTTCGCGCAGGTTCAGCAAATCCCAGAAACCTGAGAATGGGTGGGACGGTCTCAATCCGTTTCCGCTTCGGTCATCGACTATTACCGGTTCGGCGACTCGCGGGCGAGGCGCCGGCTGTTCGGCGTTGGCCGGCTTCAGTCCCGAGGGAAATTTACCGCGAAAGCCTTGGAGCGGCGGCAGGCCCTCGGCGTTTCGCGGGTCGGGTCGCAGAAGCGGCAGTTCCGTCTTCGCCGGAAGCGCTCCCGTGAGGAAGGCTTCGATGCTTCCGCCGTGCTCATGGGAATCTGCGGCGCTTCCCGTTTCGGCGATGCGATCGCCCACTGTCTTGACTTCTTCCCACTGGACGCCCATCCCGGCGGCTTTTTTCTTAAAGGATTCCCGGCGCGTTGGGGAGGAAAGAGGCGTGAGGCGCCCCGGGACGGGCCGGATGGAAGATTCCCCGACGGCCCGCGCGGCGGACCGGGAGGGGGACGCGTTCGCGGCGGGGTTGGCCGTGGGGAGTTTCGGGAGCGTCAAATCGGGAAGCGCCGTCGGGGTCAGCGAGGGAGCTGAAAGGCTTAATTTAAATGACGATTCCGATAGCCCCGGCAGGACGGCGGGGCCGACCGGAGAAGCCGTCGCAGGCGCGTTTTGCGCGGAGACAAGCTTCCCGGCGGCAAGTAGAGGCGGCTGGCAGCATAGGGACAACGCCAAAATCCCCGCCAGCGCCTTGAACATGCGCTCCGGTAACATCCCTCAATTTTATCGGCGTTTTTCCGTGTCAGGCAGGGTCGTATGGCCCACTTCGGCAGGGTCCGATAGGCTAACTTTTACTGGGGTCTGACCCCAGTCAATAACAGCGGTCGACGAGGAGGTCGACTTCGGTTTTGACGTTGTCGATGCGCACGGTTTGGGCGAGGTCGATGCCGTCCCGGTAGGTGGCGTTGTAGAGTTCCTTCGTGCGGTCGTAGAAGCGGGATCGGAGGCTCATGTTTCGGATTTCGGAGCCGGGGTTGCGCGTGATCGAGCGGCGGTCGAAGCGCGGGTCGAGCAGGCGGCTCGCCCAGAAACGGGCTTTGTCTTCGAGGATGCTCTCCTGCAGGCGGTCGACCTTCTCTTCCCAGCCCTCGCAGGATCCCGTGTCGCGGGGCGCGTCGCGAAACATTTCCCGGCTTAGGGACATCGGGGCGTCGGGGAAGGCCTTCACGAGCGGGGCGGGGAAGTCTCCGAGATCGGGGGCCTCGATGTTCCACTGTTCGCCGATGGCGAACAAGTCGTCCTTCCACTCCTTGTTCACCCGCGTTTCGGCGACGGCGAGGATTCGCGCGGATTCCGCGTCGATGAGGCGAGTATGCACCTCGAGCCGGTTCGATTTCAGCGGCGTGTAGGTCCCGGTGACCAAAGCGTCGACGCCGAGGATGCGTCCGACTTCCTTCGCTTCCTCTTGGTTCAGGACGCCGGAACTGCCGAGCTTCTGTTCCTGCAGGACTTTTTCCAGCAGAGTCCGCTCGACGACCTCGATGCCCTTGATCGCGGCCATGCGCGAAACGATGCGCTCGGAAAGGATCATCCCGCTCTGCACGCTGCGGTCGTTGATGGGTTTCAACGGCAAAATTGCGATGCGCAGCAGGCCGGTTTTCTTCGCCGCCGCGGCGATCTTCTCGGAAAGCTGTTCGTACGGGTCGGCCCGGAGCGGGAGGTTCGCCGTGAGCAAGAGCACGGCCGTGAGGGCCGGGATTCTCAGCTTCGATTTGGGCCGCCGATAGCTCACCGTTAACCACTCCTGCGAGGGTCGGGTCCGATCGGCAGCCCGGCGAGCGATCCGTCTACGCTCCGTGGCTTTGCGTCCCGGGGTCGCCCCCGGTTTGCTATGGACGAAAGGTATTCCGTGTTCGATTCTCTATACCCCTGCAAGTTCCGAGCGTCAATTCACACGGGCGTAAGTGCGGGTAACACGGTTGTTACATTCCGCATCGGTTCGGCGGAATCCGACGGCCGGAGCGGCGACATTCCGCAAAAAGGGTTCGGGGTTTTGATAAGCTAATCGCAATGTCCGAGCCCGGCGGAGAAAAGACCGTAGAGTTGTTTTTTCACGATGAGGTGCCGGCTTGGCGGATTACGGTCCCCCAGCCCAAGCGCTTTCAGGGGGTTCGCCACGACATTTGGTTTCAACTGTTTACCTTGCCCAGCGGAACCTTGATCGGCTGCTGGCTTCGCCTTTACGATATTCCGGAGCAGCCGTACTTCGTCCACCGGGTGCTGGATCTCGGCGACGAAGTCGTGCAGCAGTACATGGAACGCCTGCGCACCGCGCGCAAGCTCGTGCTTCTTTTTGAATCCACCGGAGAGGCCGACGAGGGTTTCGCCGAAGAGGTCGTAATCGGAGCCAACCAGCTCGAACGCCCCCTTCGCGAGGGCCTCGAGCGGGTCGAGCGTCTCGGCGACGTGGATGAGGAAGCCGCTCTCGACGATTTTATGGATGTTTTCAACACGGCGCTCCGGGAGCGGGGCGACGTCGGTCAGGCCTGGGAAGCGGTGCTTGAGCGCTTCCCGCTTCAAGTCTAGCGGAAAGCGCTACTTTTTCCTTTCAGTCGGTCCCCACGCGGCGTGCGTCCACAGAACCGAGCTTCTCCAATACACGCGTTTTTTCAGGTCGATCACGACGGACATCATCGACGATTTGTCGAGGACGGAGGCGAACAGATGCCGTCCCTCCGGGTCCCAAACGGGTCCTTCGGCGATGATGCGGTCGAGGGGAGCGTATCCCGGAGTCGGGGAGTCCGCGAACACAAGCGATTCCAGTTCGCCGGTCCTTAGGTCGTAAAGGCGAAGTTGGCGTCCTTGGAAGACGAAGGCGAGTTTTCGTCCGTCGGGCGAGAGGGCCGGCCGGGCTCCGTGCAGGCCGAACGATTCCTCGGAGTCGTCTTTGAAGAAGACGCGCGTGAGTTCGGGGTCGAAAAAGACGGCGCCCAAATGCTCGACGCCCCATTTTCCGTTCGCGGAGGTGTAGCGGCCGGGGAAATGGACGGGATTGTCGAAGGTGTCGACGACCGCCCCCGTTTTCGAATCCAGCCATTCAAGTTCCAGTTTCGGAGCGCCGTCGACCGTTCGCTCCACCAGCCGCGTGAGCCGATCGTGGGTGCGTGAGTAGGCGAGCCGGATCGTCTCGCCGTCCTTCGGAGCGGAGCTCAGGATCCGGCTTGTGCCGCGGTCGATGTCGATCTCCGACACGGGACCGCTCGAGATGAAGACCTTCTTCCCGTCGCCCGACCATTCGAAGTGCGTCCGCGGATCGGCGGTGGCTTCATCGACCCAAAGGCGGGTCGCGGGGGAGCGCCACGGATGTCCGACCCAAAGGGCGTCCTCGGCCGCGTAGAGCAGGGGGAAATGCGCGTCCACGCCTCCGGGTGCCAGCACGAGCGGACGGTCCGCGTGATCGAGCGGATAGCCCTCCTTGTCGAATTTTTCCAGCGCCTCCACCAGATTGCTCGTCTGCTTCACGAGCGCGCCTGTGCGGTCGTCGTTGACGCGGTCGAACGCGCGTTTGAGATCAGCGCGCGCGTGGGAAAACCATCGGCGGCGGGCGTACAGCATCGCGGACGCCGCCAAGGGGTCGACCGCGGTTTGCTCGGAGGCCGCACGCGACGCGAGCGACGCGAAAATCGTGTCGGCTTGTTCGAACGCCGTCGCGACGGTTACCGCCGCTTCCAGCACTTCCGGATGGGTCGGCGCGTCCACGAGGGCGTCCACGAGTTCCTGAAGACCCTCCTGCTGCCGTCCCATGTGAAAGCGCGTGAGCGCGCGCGCCGCGCGGATCGCCGGATTGTCCGGGTTGCCCTTGAGTGCGCGAGAGAACGCCTCGAGGGCTTCCTCGTAGCGTCCCTGGATCGAGGCCGCGAGTCCGAGGGTCATTTCCCCGTTGGAGTCGCCGGGACGGAGTTTTAAAATCGCGCGCGCGGTCTCGACCGCCTCGTCGATCTTTCCGACGCGCAGCATCGCGGCGGCGGCGGCGGCGCGGACGGATGCGTCCCAAGGCCGATCCGTGAAAGCCTTCGGGGCGAGCGCGGCGGATTTGGCGAACTCTCCCAGATAGTTGTAGGCGATGATCATCGCGCATTCCCAGCAGGAATCGTCCTTGGGCGAGCGGGTCGCGCGATCGAATTCGGCCAAAGAGCGTTCCCGATCGCCGCGCGCCCAAAGCACCTGCCCGCGGAGAACTCTCAAATCCACCGCGTCCCGGATTGCGAGGCCGTCCTCGATCGCTTTCAGCGCCGAGGCGTCGTCGCCGTGAGCGGCCGCGGCGAATGCCGCGAGGACATGCCCTTGAGCCGAGTGGGGATACTGATCGATCAGGGCTTTTGCGACGGCGCGCGCGTCGTCAAAGCGCTCGGCGCTCAAATAGGCGTTGAACAAGGCTCCCCGATAAAGGGCGAGGTTGCGCGGAGGCTTCTCGTAGGCTTCCAATTCCGAGAGCGCTTTTTTCGGCGAACCGCCTTTCGCCAGTCGCTCGAAGACGGGCAGCAGTTTCACGCTGGAGGCCAGCCACGGGTCCGCGGGGGCGAGCGATGCGCCCCGGCGCACCAATTCTTTGTAGCGCTCGACCTTCGCCTCCAGTTCCGCAGCGAGGAGATGGGCCCGGGCGTCTTTCGGGCGTTCGGCGAGGCGCCTTTCAAACTCGGCGCGCAATTCCTCGTAGCGCCCCGCGTTTCTCATCGCGATCTGGTATTGGCGCTGGATAAGGACGTCGTCGGGGGCGGAGACGGCCGCTTGCTTCATCAGCGCGAGCCCTTCCTCTGTGAGGCCCGCCGCCAACGCCTGCCAGGCTTTTGCGACCGCGGGAGAATCCGGATCGTCCGCGGGTGCGGAAAGCGCCCAGGGCGGGGGAGCGGCGGCGGCCGGCGACGCAAGGCAGAGGGTGAAAAGCAGTACGGCGATGTTCATCCCATGAGTGTAAATCGGCGGCGGGAGTTTGACAAGCGCAGGGCGCGGCGGCGAGGTTCAGAACCAGCCGGGATAGCCGCGGCGAGCCAAGGCTTCGGCGAGCATTTTGATCGATGGAGGGCGCGGGCGAACGCCGCCGCCCGCGCCCGGCGATCGGAGCGGGTCTTCCGGGGCGACGCCGTCGATGAGCACCGTGGGAGAGGGATAATCGGTGTACGGGTCGGGCGTCGTGGGTTCCCCAAGATGGATTTCGCGCCAGATCATCGCTTCGCCGGTTTGTCGGATCGCGATCCGCAGGTTTTCCCGGGCTCGTTCCTCTAAAGGACAGCCGGGGCGGAACAGCAGGATGATCTCGGGTTGGCGCGGGGTCATGAGAGTCTCTGGGTTTTAAGCGACAGGTCGGCAAAACGGGTCAAAGATCGCCTCCTACGATTTAGGATAGATGTTTTGGCATTTCTTAGAGTCAAGGCGATCTCAAATAAAACTGAAATTAACGCCGATTCACTCCGGGGGCATTTCAAGCGGTGTTGAGGCGGGAAAATTGCCTGGATGGGGCTAAATCCGTAGAATATCCCTGTGAAGACGCTGGATCCGGTTGAAGCATCGCTGTCTCGGGTCCGGGAAGGGCTGGATCGCCGAATCGCCTCCCTCGGTTCCCGGGTTGGAGACCATCTCGCCGAATACGTCGGCCGTCCCGGGAAAATGCTCCGCGCGCGCTATGCCCTGCTGCTCGGCCGCGCGCTGGGCGCCGAAGAGCGCGTTTCTGAATGCGTCGCGCGCGCGATCGAACTGGTGCATAACGCGTCCTTGCTGCACGACGATTGCATCGATGAAGGCCTCACGCGCCGCGGCGTTCCGACTCCGAACGCCCGGTTCGGGGACCGCACCGGCATCCTATTGGGCGATCTGGCGTTTACCGAAGGCATGGCCGAGGCCGTTCAGATCGACGCCGACGCGGTTCGCTCGCTTTCCCGCGCCGTTCACGAGATGACGGTGGGAGAGCTGCAGGAAGAATTTCTCTGCGGCAGTCTGAACGTGTCGGTCGAGGGCTATTGCGGCGTCGCCGCCCGGAAAACCGGCGCCTTGTTCGCGTGGGGAGGGGAAGTTCTCTCGGCGCACAGTCCGCTCGAGCACGCCGACGGCGAGCCGGCGCGGTTGGGATCTTTGGCGGGAATTCTGCTCCAGATCGTCGATGATATTCATGATTTCACTTTGTCGGAGGCCGTCGCCGGAAAGCCGCCGGGCCAGGATCTGCACAACGGCCGTTTGACGTTGCCGGGGATTCTGGCGATGGACGACGCAAAGAGCCGCGAGGCGTTTCTGGCGCTTTGGCAGAGCGCCTCCCGCGACAACGGGGCCGCCCACGCCGACGCGATGCGGATTTTCCGCAACGGGGGGCATCTCGACGCGAGCCGGACGCTGGCGCGGGGATTGATGGAGGAACTGCTGCCGATGGTGGATCGGCTCCCGGTGAAGGCCGTCGCCGGCGAATTGCGCGGTTTCATGGAACTGATGTTCAAGCGGGAGTTCTGACGGTGGGTGAGAACCTGTATCAACAGCTCGTCCGACGCAGTTGGGAAAGCGGCGAGTACAAGGCCGGCCCCAGCGAACGCGAGGACGTCTCCGCCGCGATCGAAGGACGGGAACTGAGAAAATTTCTGCGCTCGAAGATGGAATGGATCGTCGAGCGCGAGGCTTACGAGGCGCGGCCCGAACGGAGCCGGCGACCGGAGGAGAGAACGATGAAACTCGCTCAATACGTGAAGTTCCGCGAGGAAAAATTCGGCGGCGTCCTTTTCGAGACGCGTTCCGAGAAAGTGTACACGCTGAGCCAGACCGGCTCCGCAGTGGTCAAGGAGATCGCCGCCGAGGGCGGCGACGCGAAGGCCGTCATCGAGCGGCTCAAGGTGAAGTTCGACGATAAGGACGGGTCGATCGAGAAGGACGCGGCCGAGTTCATCGAAGAGCTGAAGACCAAGGGATTGTTGGTCGAGTAATGCCCGAGGCGGTCACCGAAAAGCTTCAGAAAGCCTCCAGTACGGGGAAGGTGCTCCAGAGCGAGTCCGTCTCTCCGGCCGACACGGGCTCGGGGGACCTCGGCGCGCCGCTTTACGTCGCGTGGCAGACCACCAACGAGTGCAACCTCGCGTGCCTGCACTGCATCGAGGAAAGCGGCCCCGGCAAGGCGTTCAAGGACGAGCTCACCAAGGAGCAGACCTTCGACGTGCTCAAGCAGTTGGCCGATCTCCAGGTCCCGTACCTGTCGTTCTCCGGCGGAGAGCCGATGGTTCATCCCCACTTTTGGGAGATGGTCGAGTTCTGTTCGAAGCACGAAATGCAGCTCAAGCTCGAGACGAACGGACACTTCCTCACGAAGGACGCGGCGAAGCGGCTTCGGGACCTAAACATCAAGGCCGTTCAGGTGTCGATGGACGGCGGTTCGCGCGAGACCTTCAACAAGATCCGCATCCATGGGGATTTCGACAAGATGCGCGAGGGCGTCGCGAATCTGAAGGACGCGGGCGTCGGCATCGAGATCAACTACTCGCCGACCAAGTTCAACACCCACGAGATCGGTTCGGCCGTCGATCTCGCCTACGAGATGGGCGCCTACTCGTTCTACACCGGCCGCACGATGTACACCGGGAACGCGGTGAAGACCTGGCATCTGCTCGTTCCCTCCGACGAGCAATACCGGAAGTATTTCGCGACTTTGCATCAGAAAACCCGGGAATACGAAGGGCGCATGCGCGTCTACTTCCACGAGATGGGTCTGCTTGAGGAGCTGCGCTACCGGATCAAGAACCCGGCCGCGCTGTTTATCATCCTCCCCAACGGCTTGGTCAAGCTGATCAACGCGCTTCCGTTCACGTGCGGCGATCTGCGCAAGGACTCCGTCACCCAGGTGTGGGAAAACTTCCAGGAGGCCTGGAAGCGCCCCGAGGTGAAGGATTTCGTCGAACGGATGGCCGTCGAACCGAAATTGACTTCGGAACTCCACCGCTGGGTGCATCTCGCGAGCTGAGGAAACGGGAATGCTGAAAGCCGTCGTCGCCGATCCGCCGCATTACACGAAGAGTCCCAGCGCCGCGCTGCGCGTGCTGAAGATCTTCAGCGTCGTCCGCTACCGGTTCTTCCTGTACGCCGGCCTGCTTCCTTACTTGCTCGGCGCCGCATGGGCCCGGGCCATGGAAGGGGTGTTCGACGCACGGATCTTCTGGACCGGTTTCTCCGGCATCTTCCTTTCGGTGGTCGGCGTCGAGGCGTTCAACGAATACTTCGATTCCCGGATGGGCACCGATCGAGTCTTCAACCCCGACGACGAGGATCCGATCCCCGATTGGGTGCTTTGGCTCGGCATCGCCGCGTTCGCCGCGGCCGCGTCGATGGGACTGTACCTCGCCAAGGACGGGGGGTGGCCGATCGTAATGTACACCTTGCTCGGCGGGATGGCCGCGGTGTTCTATGTGGGGCCGCCGATCCGCTGGGTCTACCGAGGACTCGGGGAGACGATGATCGCTCTCTCCTACGGACCGTGGATGACGCTGGGAAGTCTGCACCTTCAGACGCACGCGTTCTCGTGGGGAGCGCTTTTGGCGTCGCTCGTTCCCGGGTTCCTCATCATGGGGCTTGCCGTCGTCAACGCGATCCCCGACTTTTACCAGGACCGCCTCGTCGGAAAACGCAATATCTGCGTGCGCGTCGGCCGGCGCAATGCGGTGAAGGTTTATCTCGGCTTCGCGGCCGTCGGCCTGCTGGTGCCGGTCGCCGGAGTCGCGGCGGGGCTGTTCCCGGCGACGACCTTGGCCGCACTCGCGGCCGTGCCGCTGTGGGTGCTCTCGGGGAAGGAAGCGGTGAAAACCTACGACACGCCGCGCGAATTCATTCCCGCGGTGCGCTACATCGTCGTCTGCTACATCGTCGGGACCGCCGCGTTTACCGGCGGACTTTTGCTGCGCGCGTGGGGGAGGGCGTGAAGAGAATAGACGCCCTTTCCGCCCCGCTGTTCGTCAGTTGGCAGTTGACGCGGGACTGCAATCTCGCGTGCCTGCACTGCTGCACGGACTCCGCGCCGGGAAAGGCCCTCGACGGGGAACTGACGCGCGCGCAGGCGGTACGCCTCGCCGAGGAGATCGTCGCGGCGGAAGTTCCCTACGTGATGCTGGCGGGCGGAGAGCCGCTTATCGTCGATTGGTTCTGGGAGATCGCAGGAATCCTCGGCCGCGGGGGCGTGCAGTTGAAGATCGAGTCGAACGGGCATTTGATGACCCCCGACGCCGCCGCGCGTCTCGCCCGACTGCCGATCCGGTCCGTGCAGATCAGTCTCGACGGGGCGACCGAAGAGACCTACGGCAAGCAGCGCACCTACGGTTCGCTCGCGAAGGCCGTCGCGGGCTGCCGCGCGGTCGTGGAAGCGGGAATGCCGCTTGAAGTCACCTTCGCGCCGACGGCGCTGAACATTCACGAGATCGACGCCGTCGTCGGACTCGCGGCCGAACTCGGCGCGTTCCGGTTCAACACCGGGATGCTGATGCGCATCGGCACCGCCGCGAAATTGTGGGAGCGGCTCGAGCCGACGGCCGAGCAATACGCGATTTTCAAACGCCGCGTTGAAGCCCTCGACGAGACTTACAAAGAGAAGATGGAACTTTGCTATCTTCCTTGGAGCATCGAGCAAGGGTTGGCGGACGGTTTGTTCCAGCCCCCGGCGACGCTGCAGGTGCTGCCGGACGGACGCGTGAAGGTCGCCGCCGCCCTGTCGTTTACCTGCGCTGATTTGAAGGAACTGAGTCTCGAAGAGGCTTGGTGCGACTACCGGGCCGCTTGGGACGCCCCGGAAGTCCAAGCCGCCGCCGCGCGAGTCCTCGAGGACCCGTCGCGGCTTGCGGAATCGAACGCTTGGATCAATCTTGCCGGACGCGATCTCCTTGCGATCGGCAAATAGCGGTAGGAAGGAGACAACCAAGTGGAAAAGAAGACCACTGACGAGAAGCGGGTTTGGACGAAGCCTTGTATGGAAGAGGTTTCCGAGCGCGTGATGGCGCAACCCTACATCCGCTTCACCTAAGACGTCGGAAGGGGGCGCTTCGGCGCCCCCTTCCTCTATTTTTAGACGAGAGGCCCCGCAGGGGCCTCTCCTTTTGAGACCATGACCGAATCGAAGATCGACGGCGCCTCCGTTTCCGATTACAGCTCTCCGCTGTTTCTCGCGTGGCAGTTGACCAATCGCTGCGAGGCGAATTGCCTTACCTGCTGCGAGGAGAGCGGTCCCGGCAAGGCCTGGTCCGATGAGATGAGTGAGGCGGCCGCGTTGAAATTCGCGCGCGAAGTCGTCGAAGCCGGCATCCCGTACGCCGCCTTCGGCGGCGGGGAGCCGCTCGCCGTCCCCTTCTTTTGGAAGATCGCGGAGATCTTTCATCAAGGAGGCGTCGGACTGAAGCTCGAGACCAACGGCCTGCCGATCACGGAGGAAAAGGCCGACTATCTGAAGTCGATTCACACGAACTGCATCCAGATCTCGATGGACGGCGCCACGCGGGAAACCTTCGACAAGGTTCGTCCCGGCGGCCGTTACGACGACGTCGTCGCGGTGCTCAAGCGCTTGGGCAGGCGGGATCTGCAGCCCGAATGGGTGTTTGTGCCGAACAGGATCAACGTGCACGAAATCGCGCGGGCCTACGAGATGGCCGCCGATCTCGGCTGCCGGACCTTCGTGACCGGGCCGATGATGCGCTTGGGACGCGCCGCCGAAGCCTGGGCGACGCTCGGCCTGGAGAAAGACGAGTGGGCCAGGGCCGCCGACCGGCTTCGCGAGCGAGCCGCCGCGATGGGAGAACC
>Ga0100402_1004865_pt1 | contig 14019 bp, 15 predicted proteins | sample CryGeyme20150102_FD_80419 | JGI IMG/M metagenome (GOLD analysis project Ga0100402, IMG submission 80419) | Groundwater microbial communities from Crystal Geyser aquifers in Utah, USA - Crystal Geyser metaG 2015-0102 | ecosystem: Environmental > Aquatic > Deep subsurface > Groundwater | place...
AAATATTTGATTTTTCTTATACAAATATTGTTAATAGAGCCAAAACAATTGACGTTATTTGGTTTAATGAAAGAAACTTACCGTATTCATTTTTTGAAGTGGAGCATTCTACTGATATTCAAAACTCCTTGTTAAAATTCAATGACCTTCAAGATTTTTACACAAAGTTTTATATATTGAGTTCTGTAGATAGAAAAAGAGAGTTTGAACAAAAAGTATCTTATTCCGCCTTTAAGGAAATAAAAGAAAGAGTTAAATTCATAGACTATGATTATGTAGCTGATTTACATACTAAAACATTTCAATTAATCAAGTTGGGTAGCTTATAAATTCAAACTATAAAAATGAAAAAATTTATTGTACTTACACCTGAAGGAGAAACTATCGCTCCTAATACAGATTTTGAGGTTAATAACTTACAAATGTTAGGTGTTGTTGAAAATGTAGAAACTGAAAATGAAGCAATTGTTAAATTGCTGAAAGAAAATGAATGGATTATTGATGCAGAATATAATGTTTCTGGTTTTGTATTATATGAATTACTTTAACCTAATAAATTTTCCCTCTATCCCTGAGTTTTCTAAGTAATCACTATTTTCTTTCCCATAAGCTATAAACACACTTGGAGCTCCAGGTGTTCCAACTTGTTTGCCTTCTAAATTGTAAAATTTTATCCTTCCTTTTACAAATAATAATGCGGTTGCATCATCCCAAATATGGTTGAAAAAACATTTGGTTTCAGTTCTTGCAAAAATTAAAGCTATACCATTGCCATGAAGCTTTAATTTTTTTAACCACTTTTCCATTCCTCTTCCGTAAGGCGGATTCATATATATTCGACCAAACCATTTTTTAGTTAATCCATTATCTTCAATATTATAGTTAATTTCAGCATGGAGAAATGGAGGGTTTAATGGGGTGCAAGGGTCTAAATCAAATTTACCAAGTTTTTTAACTAAATATGGTGGCGTAAGCCATTCAACACTTGTTGTTTTGGATTTTTCAAAAGTTACATTCATAAAATATATTTTATAATGCAAATATTCGATCAATTTTTTTAAAAACAAAATATAATTAGATCATAATCAATTAATTACATACAATAAGTATCTTTTTAAGACGAACTTATTGAAAGTCAATAAGAAGAAAATTTCAGGTGATAAATCGTAGTCAATTCATATTGTTGCCTTAAGCCACATTAGTCGGTTAGTACTAAAAACCCTAACTATTTCAATTGCTCCAATGCTTCCCCCTCGCTGCAGCAAGCTTAACGCAGTGTAGCTTGTGGTAAAAAAACCAAACTTAGAAGCAAAGCTTTTTTAAAAAACTTTGCTTCTTTGAAAGCTGCAAAAATCTTTAACTTTAGAAAAGTTGAAAACAAATTGCTGATATCAGAATTTTTATATAAATTTGTAATGGAATTTAATCCTAACTCGAATTGTGGTGTTTATCATCTGCGTTTCTACGGAATAGAGTTAGGATTTTTTATTGCCTAAATGTTGAGGCCAAATCTGAACTAATATTTCCCGTTCTGAAATCATTTTCCGAAATTCATTTTCATCTTTCCCGAGTACACTTCTATTAATTATACCAGCAATATAATCGGCTAATTGAAGTAAATTGTTGGTGTGCGATTTTTGCATTTTCACCTTTTTTATTACCTTTCTTTCATAGTCATTCATTCTCTTTTTAAGGTAATTCGATAAGCTTTTTCTAAAATCGTTGTTTCCACTTTCGTCAATTAAAACTATAGCATTATCAAGTTTGTCTTTTGCATTTTCAAAAACTAAGCTACAAGTATATTTATAAAACGAATCTTTATTGCTCGATAAGTTCTCGGAGTATATGTTTTTTTTATTGATAACTATAGAGTAATAAAAGAATTCATATTTTGTAACTGCTTTTATAAACTGCTCTCGTATTTTATTCGAATTTTCTTTAAAATGAAATTCCCATTTTTCAGGTTTACCAAGTTCACGCTTTAACAATTGAATTCTGCTATCACAGGCATTAGCTTCATCTAAATCATTAAAAACAACTAATGCAACCGTAAAATATTCGCTAGAACCTCTGCCTAATTTAAAACCTGAATCGCCTGATTCATCAATAAAAACTAACATAGTTCAAAAGTATAAAAATAATTGAAAACCCTTTTCAAACCAATATCTTTTTAAAGATTAAACACCCCTCGCTGAAGCAAGCTTAACGCAGTGTAACTTGTGGTAAAAAATTTCTTCCACACCTTTGCCAAAGTCAAATAAAAAACAAGTTTTAGTTTCCCTCCAAACCGCTAACAAAAGAGTGATAACGAATTTTGTTAGCGGTTTGTTATTAGTCGGTTAGTACTAAAAACCCTAACTACTTCAATTGTTCCAATGCTTCGGAAACCGTTTCAACAGGCTTTTGGCAGGCTTTGTTATAGCATACATAAATTAACGTGTTTTGAGCAGAAAATTTATCTTTTAGCAAAGGCAACGCACTCTCGCTTTCGCTTCCAACAATTAATTTATTTGGAATAAAATGTTGGCTTATTTCTTTTCGTTTCTGCAACGCATCGTTGCCCGAAATAGCAATTTCATAAAAAGAGTGTGTATAATTCAAATATAACATTGCCCAATTGGAATATCCACCAATGTATTGTGGCATTTGATTTTCTATATTTTTAAGCATTTGACTGGCTTTGTTGCTGTAATTTTCTTCATAAAAATATTCGCCCAACAAAAACAATCCCTTGGCTATGCTTGAGTTAGAAGCAGGAATAACATTGTCGGAAAGTTCCATTTTTCGGGCAATGAGTCCTTTGGCGTTGTTGGATGTGAAATAGAAAAAACCTGTTGTTTCATCATAAAAATGAGCTATGCTATATTCCATTAAGTTGTTTGCGGTAATCAACCATTTTTCGTCAAATGTGGCTTCATAAAGTGCAATAAATGCTTCTATGGTAAACGAATAATCTTCGAGATAACCATCTAAATTGCTTACCTTGTTTTTATAATTATGGTTTAATCCGCCATCTTTTCGCAATTGATTTTCGATAAGAAAAGTAGCATTTTTCAGTGCAGCATCTAAAAATTCTTTTTCGCCAAAAGCCGTATAAGCATCAATATATCCTTTTAGCATCAATGCATTCCAAGAAGTTAGGGTTTTGTCATCCAAACCTGGTTTAATTCGTTTTTCTCTTTCAGAAAGTAATATGGTGTTGCTTTTGGCTACTATTTTTTGAAGTGTTTCTACCGAAATAGTATGTTTTTGAGCAATTGTTTCATCCGTTTCCGAACGCAGTAAAATATAACTTTCTTCCCATTTTCCGTTGGAGTTGATGTTATAATAATCTGCCATAACATCAAAATCGTTATTTAAAAGTTGTTCAAGTTCTTCTTTACTCCAAACATAATATTTTCCTTCTTTGCCTTCGCTATCGGCATCCAGAGCAGAAAAAAAAGCTCCATTTTTGGCAGTCATTTCTCGTTGCACAAAAGTTAAGGTTTGGTAAACTACATTTTTATACAACTCGTTTTTTGTGAGTTGATAGGCTTTACTGTACAAACTAACTAATTGAGCATTGTCGTAGAGCATTTTTTCAAAATGAGGTGCTTTCCAATAGGAATCAGTAGAATAACGAGCAAAACCACCTCCAATTTGGTCGTAAATTCCACCAAAAGCCATTTTAGTAAGGGTAAGATTAACAGCATGTAACGCCTCACTATTTTTGGTATGATAATAATAATTGAGTAAAAATTCATAATTATTAGGCATAGGAAATTTTGGAGCTCTATTTTGTCCACCCTCTTCTAAATCGATATTTTTCAGAAATCTAACGACACTGGTTTCAATAATTTCCATAGAAAAAGGACTTTCGTTTACCACTTTAGGCAACAATTCACTTTTTTGAATTCCTTCGGTAAGTTCATGGGCATAATCAATTACCTTTTGAGGGTTTGTGTTGTATTCATTAGCCACTTGCTCCAACACATACATCCATTGTTTTTTTTGATAATACGTTCCGCCATAAAAAGGTTCGCCTGTGGGCAACGCAAAGCAATTGAGGGGCCAGCCGCCACTTCCTGTCATGAGTTGAACTGCATTCATGTAAATTTGGTCGATGTCGGGGCGTTCTTCTCGGTCTATTTTTATACAAATAAAATGTTCATTCATCAATTTTGCCACCGCTTCATCTTCAAACGATTCGTGTTCCATTACATGACACCAATGACAAGCAGAATAGCCTATACTAATTAACAATAATTTGTTTTCTTTTTGTGCTTTAGCCAATGTTTCATCGTTCCAAGCGTGCCAATCTACTGGATTGTGAGCGTGTTGTAATAAATAAGGACTGGTTTCTTTAACTAAGTTGTTGGTAAATTTATGTGTGGTTGTTTGCATAGAATTTGTTGTTTGTTGTTGAGGTTTTCCATTGTTGCTGCACGAAAATAGGAATAAGGAAAAAGTGGTTATAAGTTTAAATTTTGTAAAGTTCATTAGGTTGGAAGTTTATAAGGTTGGAAGGTGGAAGAAAGATTCATCACTTCATTTTATTAAACTTCGTGCCTCAGTTTATAAAATTTCTTTCAGAATGACAATAGGAATCACATTGTTACATTATTCTAAACTTGCCAGTTTTTCAAAAAATTCTTTATGAAATGCTTCTAGTTTTTTATCGGGATAATAGGAGTGAGCACCCCAAATAATTTTGTTAATACTTTGCTCACCTTGTTTTATTTCTAAATAATAACTCATATTTCCGGGTTGGTTAATATCCATGCCTTCTAATCCCATTTCGTTTATCTTTTCTAAAAAATAATCACGTTCAATGTCTGTGAGCTGCTTTCTAAAAACATCTCGATTATAGGTAAAATCTCTTTTATATACGTTGCCATTTTCATAAAGTATAAATTCATCGTAAGCACCTGTGAAGCCACCACCTTTTCCAACGCAATATTTTAAACTGGAATCTTTTTTTATCACTTCTTTTGGTTTATTAGCTGCTGTTTGTTTTTGGTTTTTACAAGTTATAAAAACTAACGATAAGGCTATTATTAAACTAATTATTTTGTTTGACATTTTTTATGGAATAAAATTATTTTATACATCTAAGCACTAAAACGAAAAATATTGAGTTATACTATCATACTAACTAAAACATGATTGCATGATGTAAAACTACTCAATTTAATTAAATTTTATAAACCCTCTAAATTGTATAGTTATGAATCATTTTCAAGAAAAAACCAAAAAAGTTGAAAGATTAAGCGTGTTATTTTTTCAATTTGGTATAATCATTAGTTGCACGCTCACCTTTTTAGCATTTGAATGGACTACAAGTTATTCGATTAAAGAATTGCCCGGCACTCCATTAATTGATGATGGAACGTATGAAATTCCACCTGTAACTTACCGAATTCCAGACAAACCAGCACCAAAAATAGAACAAACAACTCGTTTGTCGGCAACTGTTTTCAACGTAGTTCCTACCGACAAAACAGAACCAATAGAAGAAGAACCAATAGATGTAATAGTTAAACCTTTCGTTCCCGATTTTATTCCTGTTGAGCCTGAAGATCCAAATAAGACCTTCACTATTGTAGAAGATATGCCTGAATTCATTGGCGGTGAAATAGAAATGTTGCGTTATCTGAAAATCAATACGAAATACCCTGAAATTGAAAAAAAATTAGGAAATCAAGGTACAGTTTGGGTAAGTTTTGTGGTTGGAAAAGATGGGAAAATTAAAAACACTAAAATTGAGCGTGGAGTAAGTAAATACTTAGACGCAGAAGCCCTGAGAGTAATTAATGCAATGCCCGATTGGATTCCAGGTAAACAAAGAGGGAAAGCAGTGAATGTATCTTTTAATCTACCCGTAAAATTTATATTAAAATAAATTAATCATAAACAACTCTAAATAAAAAAAAGGTTCTTTTATAAAAGAACCTTTTTTTATACACAATACCCTATGTATAACTTTGTTTTATCCTATTAAACATCAAAACAAATCCAATTAATTTTGACATTAAATTGTAATACCTATTTATTATGGAAAACAAAGAAATGACTTCATCAGTAACAAACTCAAAAGGAAACAAAACAAACAAGTTTTTAGTTGTGCTAATTGTTTTGCTTCTCTGTTTTTGCGGATATTTAATTTGGCAAAATTTAGAGCTTCAAAAATCAATTGAAACAGGAGAGATTGCTTACACAGAAGTTTCCACTGAGCGAAATCAAATTCAAGCAGAGTTGGAAGAAATGTTGGCAAAATATGAAGCTCTAGAAACCGACAATCAAGAATTAAGTGCTGAATTAGCTACCGAAAAAGAAAAAATAGAAGAATTATTAAAAAAAGCCAAAGGAAAAGATTGGACTATTCATCAACTTAAAAAAGAAACTGAATCGCTTCGGAAAATTATGCAGGGCTTTGTAGTACAAATTGATTCACTTAATCAACTCAACAATAAACTTACCGAAGAAAACAAGGTTGTTAAAACAAAACTTACCGATGAGCAACAAAAAACCAAAGAACTGGTAGATAAAAATGAAAACCTATCAGGCATTGTAACGGTTGCCTCCTATTTGAAAACGCAAGGATTAACGGCTTCGGGTATTAAGGTTAAAAGCGATAATACAGGAAAAGAAAGTGATAGAGCTAAAAAAATTGACAAAATTAGAACTTCATTTACTTTACAAAAAAATACAATCACTATCCCAGGAAAAAAATGGATTTATGTACGCATTTTAACTCCAGATGGTAGAGTGCTTTCAGAAAAAACAGACGATTCCAATAAATTTGATTTCAATGGGGTGAGAGGATTATATTCTGCCAAAAAAGAAATTGATTACAAAAACGATGACATGAGTGTTACTATTGATTGGCTTAAAACCGATGAATTTCCTGTAGGCGAATACAATGTTGAGGTTTATGCTGATGGTGTGGATATAGGAAAAACAAAATTTTCTTTAAAATAAATAGCTGTTAAATACTTTTTTGGAACACTTTCGCCAACAAAAAATAAAAAAATGGGATTTATAAAAGAATTTAAAACATTTGCTGTAAAAGGAAATGTGCTCGACATGGCAGTAGGTATCATTATTGGTGGTGCTTTCGGTAAAATAGTTTCCTCATTTGTAAGCGATGTAGTAATGCCTCCAATAGGAGTTTTACTGGGCGGTGTTGATTTTAAAGATTTAAAAATAGTTATTAAAGAAGCTCAACCTGCCCTTATGGGAGGTACTAACGAAATAGCAGCAGCAACCACCGAAGTAGCTCTAAATTATGGAGCTTTCATAAATACCATTATTGATTTTATAATTATTGCGTTTGCTGTTTTTATAATGGTTAAAGCAATGAATTATGCTAAAAAGAAAGAAGAAGCTGCCCCTGCAACAGTTGAGCCACCAAAAGCATCTAATGAAGAAGTTTTATTGTCTGAAATTAGAGACCTTCTTAAAAGTAAATAATCAGTAACACCCTATCATTTAACAAGAACTTAGTTATTCTATAATTCATGAAAAAAATTATTTATACATTTTTAATTCTATTAAATAGTCCGTTTTTTCAAGCACAAGTAATAGGAAAAGAATTAACCGAAGCAGAAAAAATGCTAAAAGTACAAGCAGCAGATACGTTAGATGGATGGAAAACTGGTGGTTTATTTGGAGCAAACCTTTCTCAAGCAAGTTTTACTAACTGGTCTGCTGGTGGTGAAAATTCTATAGCAGTAAACAGTTTAATGAGTGTTTTTGCTAATTATAAAAAAGGAAAATCATCATGGGACAATACACTTCTTTTAGCCTATGGATTGTTAAAACAAGGAGAAAGAGGCTCAAGAAAAACAGACGACAAAATTGATTTTATGTCGAAATATGGTTACAAAGCTTCTGAAAGATGGTTTTATGCTGGGTTAATAAATTTTAAGACTCAATTTTATGAAGGATATAATTACCCTGATGATTCCACTAAAATTTCCAACTTTTTAGCTCCTGCTTATGGGTTGATTTCTATAGGTATGGATTATAAACCCCATAGCAATTTCACCTTGTTTTTATCTCCATTTACAGCACGACTAACCATAGTAAACGACCAATCGCTTGCTAATATGGGTGCTTTTGGAGTTACGGCTGCTGAATATGATGATTTTGGCGTGCTTACAAAAAAAGGTGAGAATTTCAGAGCAGAATATGGAGCTTATGTCCGAATGATGTATAAAAAAGATATTATGGAAAACATTAACTTAGAAACAAGGGTTGATTTCTTCTCTAATTATTCGGACGAACCAACACATGTTGATGTTAACTGGGAAGTCTTACTTGGTTTTAAAGTCAATAAATTTATCTCTGCAACCTTATCTACTCAGCTAATTTATGATCATGACACAAAACTAGCGTTAGACAGAAATGGAGATGGAATAAATGAAGGTTCTGGGCCTAGAACTCAATTTAAAGAGATACTAGGAATAGGGTTGTCATATAAATTCTAATTAGAGTTTGTTCAGAATGTCCGATTTATTCGTTATTCTCGAACTTCAAATCAGTCATCCCGATAGCTATCGGGACTATGATTTTCAGTTCATCGAAACCTCGAACTCGAACATTCTGACTCAAACTCTTACCTTTATGTACAGACACTAATTCACTTACTACTAACAAAATAATAAAACCAATAAAAATTCTTATTGATTTTATTATTTTTACACCTTGGTGCAAGGCAACCGAAAAAAAGAAATCACGTCTAACCACAAAACCAATGGATCAAGTTGATCAAGATAAATTAAATGACCTTGTTAAAGAGTGTCTTAAAGGTAACCGAAAAGCTCAAAAAGAGATTTACCAGTTATATTATGGTAAAATGATGAGTGTTTGTTACCGATACTGCAATAACAGGGATGATGCAAGAGATTTATTACAAGATGGTTTTTTGAAAGTTTTTAGTAATTTAAATAAGTACGAATTTAAAGGTTCTTTAGAAGGTTGGATTAGAAGAATAATGGTAAATACGGCAATTGACTATTATCGGAAAAACAAAGACGTTCATTTTGTTAATGATGACGAAGGTTACATTCTAGATAATAACAATGCCGAAAGTGCTGATTCTATTTATAGCACATTTGGAGTAGAAATAATAATGGAAGCCATACAAGAACTAACACCTGTTTATAAAACGGTATTCAATTTGTATGTAATGGAAGGCTATTCGCATAAAGAAATAGCTGAAGAATTAAACATAAATGAAGGAACTTCTAAATCTAACTTAGCAAAAGCTAAACGAAATTTAAGAGACCTATTAGAAAATAAAAATGCCCAACAAAATGGATAATTTTGATAAAATAATAAAAGACAAACTCGATAGTTTTGATGTTCCTTTTAATGAAGCTCATTGGGCTGAAATGGACGCAAAACTTAACGCAGTAAAAACAGCAAAGCTGAAACAAAACATTTCTATAGCTGCATCTGTTGTTGCAATTGTTGCAATTTCAGCATACTTTTTATCTGTTTATTTGCCTACAGACAATGTTGTTAATAAAAATAACAATCCACTCGAGAACAAAGAAATTAGTACAGATCAACATCATCAACAAACTAATGTTCTAAAAAACAAAAATCATACTAACGAAGAAACGCTTGAAAACAAAAAAGAAATTTTCACTGAAAAAATAAGTGAAGAAGAAGTTATTAGTAATGATAATGATGTTATAGAAACTAATTCTAACCAAAATGGTGATGAAGAAACTTCCTTGCCAGAAAATACCAACGAAAAAGAAACTAATAAAACATATACAAATACGCCTCAAGATACTGAAGAAGAAAAAATTAGTTTTGAAATTTTCGGCTCATCATTTTGTGAAGGTCAACAAGTAAGTTTTAAATCTTATGTTGATGGATATAATCTATCTTATAATTGGGAGTTTGGAGATGGAAACACATCCAACGAAGCACATCCTAAACATAGTTACAATGCAGATGGAATTTATGATGTTTCTCTTACTGTTTACAATGAAAAAACAAATAAAACCTCTACAAAAAAAATAGCAAATGCTATAACTATACTTCCAATTCCTAAAAAAGACTTTAGTTATACAGAACAATCATTGGTAAATGATAAAAATAAAATCATGTATCCATACACTACATTATTTGTTGAAGTTAAAAACATCAAAGCCTATGTTTGGGATGCTGGAAATGGAAAAATATCCACCAAATCTTCTCCCGAATTTTTATTTGAAAAAGCTGGGAATTATCCTGTAAAAGTTACTTTAACCCACCAATCTGGTTGCGAAGTAACCTTTGCTAAAACTATTGAAATTCAACAAGATGTTGATTTATTAGCTCCAACTGGATTTGTTCCAAACAGTAACATAAATGAAAATACTACTTTTATTCCTAAGGCATTATTAGGTTGGGATATTAAGTTTGAAATGGAAATTTCAGACAAGTCAGGAAACGAAATCTACAGAACATCTGAAAGCACTAAACCTTGGAATGGAAAACTAAACAATACAGGTGCAATGCTTCCTGAAGACACTTATGTATGGAAAGTAGTTACTTACGATGCTAAAGGATTAGCTCATACTCATTCTGGAACTATAAGATTAATGAATAAATAGAGTTTATCCATTTAGTCGAGAGTTTGGTTCAGAATGTTCGAGCTCGAGGTTTCGATGGACTGAAAATCATAGTCCCGATAGCTATCGGGATGACTGATATGAAAAAAGAGAATAACGAAGACTCGAACGAAGTGAGCTCATAAAAACCTTTAAAAAACAATAAATTCGCTGAATAAATCGAACATTATGGACAAACGCTAAATAAAATTATTTCACACAATAATCAATAGCCTTAATCATGTCTTGTTGAGTGATAATATGGTATTTATCATTTTCATATTTTACCATTACCGCTTTATTCCCTTGTTGAAATAACTTAGAAATAGCATTAATGCTAGTTTTCTCATCTACCATTGGAAATGGTTTTTCCATGATGTGTTTTACTGGTAAAAGTTTTAAATCAGGGTTTTCTAATAATTTAGCAAACAACTGATTGTCGGTTAAAGAACCCACAAAATTTCCATCTTCTACCACAGGAAGTTGAGATATTCCATATTGATTCATTAATAAGATAGCCTGCGAAACTGGATTTTCTGTGGAAACCGTTACCAAATGTTTCCCTTGATGGTCTTTAATTAAATCCAAAGCGTTTGTTTTCTCTTCGTCTAAAAACCCTCTATCTCGCATCCAATCATCATTGAACATTTTACCAACATAACGGCTTCCATGATCATGAAAAAGCACCACCACCACATCGTCTTTTGTTAATTCATCTTTTAATTGCAACAATCCTTTTATGGCAGACCCTGCTGAATTTCCAACAAAAATCCCTTCTTCTTTAGCTAACTTTCGTTGATAAACGGCTGCATCTTTATCGGTTACTTTTTCAAACTTATCAATAATACTAAAATCAACATTTTTAGGCAAAATATCTTCTCCAATGCCTTCGGTAATGTAAGGATAAATTTCATTTTCATCAAAAATACCTGTTTCATGGTATTTTTTAAATACAGAACCATAGGTATCTATACCCCAAATTTTAATGTTAGGATTTTTTTCTTTTAAGTATTTCCCAACACCCGAAACAGTTCCTCCTGTACCAACACCAACAACAAAATGAGTTATTTTTCCTTCAGTTTGCTCCCAAATTTCGGGTCCAGTAGAAAGATAATGGGCTTTTGTATTTGATGGATTATCGTATTGATTTACATACCATGAATTTGGTATTTCAGTTGCTAATCTTTTAGAAACAGAATAATAAGAACGTGGGTCATCAGGTGAAACATTGGTTGGACAAACATAAACATCTGCACCTACAGCTCTTAAAATATCCATCTTTTCTTTGCTTTGCTTATCACTTAATACACAAATTAGTTTATATCCCTTAATGATGGCCACCAATGCCAACCCCATACCAGTATTTCCTGAAGTACCTTCTATTATTGTTCCACCTGGTTTTAAACGCCCATCTGCCTCAGCATCTGCTATCATTTGTACTGCCATTCGATCTTTCACAGAATTTCCTGGATTTGTGGTTTCTACTTTCGCTAATACTAAAGCATCAATGTCCTTAACTATTTTGTTAAGTTTAACTAGTGGAGTGTTTCCTATTGTTTCTAAAATATTATTGTAGTACTTCATTTTTACTTTATGTTCAATTAACTGGTTTTTAATGGTTGCAAAAGTAATAAATAGCTAATAGAATAATGTAAGCTTTCAAAAAAATAGTAAGATTTAACAGAAAAAAGTTAAAATTTCCTTCCAACTTGATACAAAATCAGAAAATTTATTTTACATTTGCTAAAAATAGGTCAAATCAATTTTGAGTTAGATTATAAAAATGGCAAGTTTCGGACAATTCATAAAAACAGAGAGAGAGAAGCGAGAATGGACACAGACTGAATTCGGTGCAAAAATAGGAATCAATACAAGTGCCATTAGTCGTATTGAGAATGGTAGTCAAAAATTTAGCAAATCAAAATTAAAAAATTTAGCAAATCTTTTTCAAATAGATAGTCAAAGAATTACTGATCTATTTTTTGCTGATAAGTTTGCTCGTGAGGCATTCAAATACAAATGTTCTGATTCTATTTTTTTAGTTGCAGAAGATACCGCAAATTATATTAAAAACACCAATGTTAAACAAGGACAACTTGACTTATGAAAAACAAATTAAAATATATCGACTTGTTTTCAGACTATAGTAGGTTTTCGTTAAGGTTTGATAATAAAGGTTTTCAAAATGTTTTTTCAATTGACATTGAGCCAAGTTTCTATGGAACTTACAAATACAATTTTCCTAAACATCAACTTATTGAAAACTATAAAACTGTAATTTTGCAAAAAAAATTTTTAACGTTAAAATAATGACTTTAGAACGAGATATTGAAAACCTATTAGAACAATTATTAGTTCAAAATGGTTGGGTCATTAATGTAAATGACACAAAAAAGAATGTTTATCATCAAAGACCAAAAACAAAAGAAGATAAGCAAAGGTTAAAAGGACTTGAACCTGACTTTTGTCTTTATTTAGACAAAAATTCTATTTCACCAGAAATTATTTTAGAAACAAAGAAGCCAAATATGAATTTGGCAAAAACAAAAGAACAAGCATTAAATTATGCAACAATTTTAGACTCAAAAATTATCATCTTATTTGATGGGATTCAAACTAAAAATTATTGGGTTAAAAACCAAGAGGAACTACTAGAAGATGGTGTTGAAATAAATACAATTAAAGGAATTGATTTTTATAAAAAATACATAAATCAAAACTCAAATAATTATATAAGTGATAAAATTTCAATAAACTCTAAAGAAGATTTAATTGCTGTTTTTGCATTCACAAATCAAAAATTAAGAAAGGCAGGGATAACAAAAGGAATGGAACGATTTTTTGAATTTTCAAATCTTTTATTTCTTAAATTAATCTCTGAAAACAATGATATTGTTTCGGAATCTATACCGCAATATATAAAATGGGAAACTTATAAAAATAAGTCAGGCGAAGAACTTTTAAGATATATAAATGATACTGTTATACCTACATTAGAAACTATTTTTAATAGTAAGGGAGAAAAAACTCTTTTCACAAAACTTATCATTAAGGATACTGTTGCATTAAAACATATTATTGATAAATTAGACAAACTTAATTTAAGTGGTATAAAAACGGATATTAAAGGGGATGCTTTTGAATATTTTATACAACAATACAACTCCTCAAATAATGATTTAGGAGAATATTTTACACCAAGACATATAGTTAATTTTTTAGTGAAATTAGCAAATCCAAAATATGGCGAAAAAGTATATGACCCTTTTTGTGGCACAGGAGGTATATTAATTTCTTCATTTAATCACATTAAAGATACCCTGACAACGAACAACTATTTAACAGAATCTGTATTAAAAGACATTAAAGAAAATACAGTTTTTGGTGGTGAGATTTCGTCAAATGCAAGAATAGCAAAGATGAATAT
>Ga0100402_1004877_pt1 | contig 13994 bp, 5 predicted proteins | sample CryGeyme20150102_FD_80419 | JGI IMG/M metagenome (GOLD analysis project Ga0100402, IMG submission 80419) | Groundwater microbial communities from Crystal Geyser aquifers in Utah, USA - Crystal Geyser metaG 2015-0102 | ecosystem: Environmental > Aquatic > Deep subsurface > Groundwater | place...
ACTACTACTACTACTACTACTACTACTACTACTACTACTACTACTACTACTACTACTACTACTACTACTACTACTACTACTACTACTACTACTACTACTACTTAGTACTACTACTAACACGTACTGTACCTGGCAGCTCGTGCTTGGACGCTCAAATTAGTGAATATGGTTTCGCGCCTTGGCTCGTCCTACTCCAACGCCTAAATCATGCTGAAATATTTAAGAATCAATGTTATCTTCGGTCTGAAGCATAGTATACTGCAATGTTCAGTAAGTAAGGTTCAGGCTATCAAATGGCCTTTCTATTCAAGGGAAAGAAATTGAGCGTGAGACGACGTCGAAAGATTTTCCCGTTCGCAGAGTAGACCTGCTAGCTAGAGTAGTTGTAGGGTCTACTCTACTACTCGAGTAGCTACTTTAGCTAGCTAGCTAGTAGTGGTACCTGGTACTCCGAGTAGTAGACTAGCCTAGTAAATAGTAGCTAGTACTGAGTACTCTACTACTATCCCGTAGCTAGTAGGTACGGTACCAGGTAGCAGACTAGTTTGCTAGACTACTACTCTACTAGTAGTAGCTAGAGTAGAAGGTCTAGCTAAACCTAGTCTCAGAATATTGTTCAGGTTGCATCGAAGCCAAAAAAAATACAGTAGACCCTTGAGTCTCGTGTAGTACTAGTAGTAGTCAGATACTTCCGTAGGGTTGAGGAAAAAGCTACATGAGCCTCATCATCCAAAATCATCAGAGGTGCAAATAAAGACAAAATCTCAGCAGCATTAACGGTCGAAAAAGATGACACGAAAATTGTTCGGCCGAGTTCATCAAAAGCAACAATCTTTATATACATAGGCAGTCAGACAAGGAGCAAACTACTCCACTAACATCTACATAATGGTTGTAGTGTCACCTTGCTTGCGGATAATATTCCTCTCACTTTTGATATTATTATCTGTCAACTCGGTAATTCCCACATCCCATGCCACATCCCCGCCGCCACCACCGCCACCGCCATCACCACCACTGTCTCCGCCGCAGGATGAATGGCACGATTCATTCACATCATCCACAAAAGAAGATCCGATCTGCAGTAATGAACATTCCCATCGCTACGATCCCCTTGCATGTTGGCTGTGGAGACTAAAAGTTGATATCCCTGAACAAGAGTTCAAAAAGGGACTCGTCAAGGTTAAAATTCGCAATTTGGTTTGTTCCAATTTTACAGTGAACAGCATCGAATCTGCCTACGGTCCTTCTCAGTACACTACCAGCACGAGCATCACGAGCAGCAGTGGAAAAATAACGCCATCACTGCAGTTGTCGGTACAGGGAATATCCGCTGCCTGCTCTGGCCAGTATAAGGTGTCACCAGGATACATGTCAGGAAACCTCTACGCCAGGGCCAATGACAAAGATGCAGATCGACCAGTTTTACAATTGAATTGGGATATCGAATCATCGTTCTATCCTCCTCGTGTCAATCCAAATTCTACTGCCAATCAGTATTTGATGCCAAAAGCGCTTTCAACAAATCAATGCCAATCACGTTTGCAAGTTGCTGGTCTGCATTTCAAGGGTTCAATGTCCGCTAAAATTACTGATTTGTTTACAACCTTAATCGAGAAATCCGTGACGTCTCAGTTAAATGGAATACTATGTCCAAAGCTTAAAGAAGCGGTCGATCCACTTGCCACCAATGCCATTGCGGCGGCGGATGCGGTACTAACCAAGCTTTTACCAAACGACGACGACGATAGTAGTAGCAATGGCACTACCACTACCACTACCACTGTCACTTATCAAAAGAATGACAACGATTATACGGGAGCGTTATCAAAAGTTGTGCACTCCAACGAAGGTCTTGCATGGCCAAGTACATCACGATCGCACTCGACAACCTTGGTTAATTTTCAAAAGGATACTCCATTTTTTATTAACCTTTTGAGGCAGGTCAACTCATTCTTCGATTGTTATTATGATGCTGGTGGTGATTGCCAGGACATGGTAACCAAAGCGCTAAAGTCGCTCATGGCAGCAATAATGGGCAGTAATTTGATCAAGCAAGTTCATCTTCCCCTTCCGACAGCATGGCACGAAATTCGGTTTGTAATACCCACTTATGGTCGGATTTTGTTGGACCTGCAAGACATCGTCATTGAAGGACTCGAACAGCTGGATTATGCATCCCTATTATCTCCTTTGTTGAGTAAGGAGGACAAAACTATTTCCGAATTCCATACCTCGTTAGTTGCGGGGACGGGGTTGAACATTACAGCCAGTGTTAACATTACCGTCTTTCCAGTGCCAGGAAGCACCATTGAAGGCGATACTTTGAACGAACTTTTTCATGTTCACCTCAACGCGTCGTCTTTGAATACATTTGCCAACATTGCCTTGGGACTAGACCGCGAGATCTTTCGAAAAATTCCCATAGGAGTTGTCCTTGATTCGCTGCCAGATGTTTTTCATTTGCCCACGGCCAATTCCAGTGCAGAACGAAGGTGTGTGTTGGATTCGATTCATGACCTTAGTCTTTTGGACGTGGGAGTGAATGCCATTATTAAATCGGCATCACTTGTTCCCCGACTTGACACAAGCAGCAGGAGGCGCTTGAAGCGATCTCAAATTCTGACCAAGAAACTGGAACAAGGATTAGACGAGCTACTCAACAATGCGCTCAAACTTGTACTGACGGAATACCAGCCTCTTCTCACGGATGCTGTTTCTGGCGCAGTTAGAAGACCTCTCAAAAACATGATCAATCACTGGATAGAGGAAAGTATTATCAACCGTGATACTACGCCGGAGAACGCAACACTCCTGGAAACCATCCATTTAGAGACAGAACCAGCGCAATGCACGAGTGGTGACGAAGACATTGACAAGAACCATCACGAGGTTACCAATTTCACAGATTTTAGTCTTTTTTCTAGTCTCAACAACATTCTTAATTCGGCATCTACCTTGGATGCTGTGAACGATGCTATCGAACGCTGGTCAGATAATGTCAACAACGACCACACTCCATCGTCTCTCCAGTCCGTCTTCCGTCGGATATCGTACCTCTCCGAGTTAACATTGCCGGGCTTTTCTTTCCATCTATATAATCTGCACCTTGAGAACCTTGGCAGTGTCGATCGTATCAATCTTCTTTCCCCTGTACCAAACCAGGATTATTTAAGGAGTGCCATCAGTATAGGTACGAACAAGAGTCAAGCGGAGACGCCTAGTGCTCACGTGTCTCTGCAGGTTGGGTTTCGCCCTCGTAACCTGTCTGCAATGGTGAATGTGACTGTATCTCTCGCAGATCTAAGTCTTGATGGCCAATCCCACTTGCAATTTGATATCACGCGGCTCCGCCAACTGTTACTCTCGAATGTGCTATCTTGTGGTCACTGCGGGCTTGTTCCAATTCATCATCAGCTTCGGTCGAACTCAAATGGCAGTGTCATTGGATTTCTTCTGGCGAATGCGAGCGCCACTGTCAATGGCAATGCCTCGTTCCAAAACTTTACCGTGATTATGGACACAGGAGAATACCCCTCAGTGGCCTCACTAATGAAGTCTACTTTGGATTGGATGGCAAATACGCTCAAAGAAAGTCTCAATTCAGCTGTAGATTCTAGCACAAGTCAAGCTGACCAATATTGTACAGCAGGTCAAAAATTTGGATATGACGATGACCCACCAGTTCTTAACGATGGCTTTGTGGATGAATGGATGTTTCCGACTTTGAGTGTTTTGTTTTTTGTTATTGTGTCGGCCCAGGCTATATTTTACTTTGTGCAAGAGCGCAATGGCGATGGTGACAACAGCGATGCGGAAGACCTGCTGACTTCTAGGGAACTAAGTGAGCCTTTACTAATTGTCAACAATGACAACATCGTAAATGAAGAGATTGAGTCTGTCAACGTGGCACTTGAAAAACATGATGAAGTGCTCTTTCAAAGCACTGCTCTCACACCAGCAGCAAGGCATTTCGTTGTTGTTTTTGTGGTAGGGACAATTATACTTTTGGCTTCCAGCAATATGAGCGCTGGTGCAACGGTGGATTTGTACCTTTCATGGAATGAATCAGAGACGTTTACGCTTCCTTCTTTGTTTACCTTCAGTCTGGCGAATACTATTAGGGATATGTGGAATGCTAAGATCTATCCTCTGTTTTTCTTGGTATTGATCATGAGTGGAGTGTGGCCTTACATGAAGCTTCTCATGATGCTAGGGTCTTGGATTTTACCGACAGGGTTCCTGAGCCCTGAAACACGAGAGACCCTTCTTTTGACCTTGGACTCTCTTGGGAAATTTGCTCTGGTGGACACTTACTTGTTTGTCATCTTTATGGTTGCCTTCCGGTACCACGCAAACCTGTCAGATCAACTTGCTATTGATGTCTACGTGTCACCTGAGACTGGTTTCTACACTTTCCTGGCGGCTACGTGTTTTTCGCTGCTCGTTGGGCACTTCATGGTTTACTCACACAGAATATCAGAATTGCAGCATTTCACATCGCGAGGAGATACGGCAGTCTTTGGTTTACAGGAGTCAGTTCTTAGCCACAGCTTTACCGTCCACGACAGGACCAGTGGTGAAGAGCGGAGACTCCATTTTTCGCTCGCGTTCAAGGCTTTCGTCGTTTCAACTGCCCTAGTAGCGGCTGGTCTTCTTGGGATCGGAATCACTCGCAAGAGTTTTAAGTTTGAGATAGGAGGGATTGCTGGGGATCTATTAGGAGACGAGCGTATCCAATACTATTCGCTCTTGTCTTTGGGGTCTTCCTTGAGGACAGGTGTCCGCGATGCTGGGTCTTTGGGTGTTCTAGTGTTGGAAAGTACCTACTATTTCTATGCAGTTGCGACTCCCTTTGCTTGTCTTTTTCTTTTGCTCGGTCTCTTGGTCTGTCCCATGACTCTACGTATGCAGCGCTACGTCTTGGCCCTGGCCGAGATTGCAAACGCCTGGTCCGCCGTCGAAGTCTTCGTGGTTTCTATTATAGCCTCTCTATTGGAAATATCAACTTTTGCTACCTTCATCATTGGCAATAAGTGCGATCTCATCGATGATGTTTTGAAAACGTATTTTGGCTCTGCTCTTGACAGTGATACAGATGCAACATGCTTTACTGTGAGATCCTCTGTGGAAGACAGTGCTGCTTTCTTGGTCGCAGGAGCGCTGCTCAACTCTTTCGTTGTCTCTTCGTTGCTGCGGTTTATGCATTGCAGTGTCGCGGAAAGAACGAAGGCCGAAATGATGCCTCGGCTGGCAAGACCTATCGACGATGCACTCCGCTCGGATTCTCTTTCCAAGTCGTTTGCAGATCTCCTGTGGTCAATGGATTTTCTTGGGGTCTTTATTTTTGGTAGAAGGCAAACGACTGCTCCCGTCAGCGATGGTCCTGGTGCATCTGTGCCTACCGAAGGTTCAGCTGGATTGGGATCCTCACATCGTTATGATCCTCAATCGGAAGGCACGTATTCGGTGACATTAGATGTGAAGTGGGATGATTCCACGCTGCAAGACAACCCACACAAGGCCAATGACGAAACAGATCCGGACATGGCGGCAGATAGTGTCGAGGAAATGAAAAGCGCCTTCGATTGAATGTAAAGTGTTCTCTATAATTTCGTTATTATTAGCTATTAGCGTTCTAAATTAGCCTGTACATTGTTAGCATGGTGTACATTACCGTAATTTGACCACATATTCTTTTTCGGCCAGATGTGGCGGCTGGGCTTTATCGTTTTTCTTTTACCCCAGTGGCTTGAAATCCAGCTATGGGTTTGGTCAGAGCGGATGGAGGAGCCGTGTTGTGGTTAAAATTAGTTTTGCAGCTGTCTTCTTTCTTCAAAATTCCCCCCCGGTTCCGTGCGAAATGACACTTTTGGAATTTGGCGGCACCTCCTGTTAGTGTTGCACCACAACCCCCGTTCTCCGTAATCTTTGTGTTCAACACTTGGATTTCAGAGTGGCTGCAGACAATTCCATTGCCTTTGTTCCCTCTTACGATGCAATTTCGCATTTCAACCCTGGCACAAGCTTCTAGCTTTACCCCTTGTTTTGCGCCTCCGCTGATAATGACATTTTGCCATTTGCCAGCAGCGTTAGGCCCCTGAATTGCGATGGTGGAGTCACCGCTACTCCCAGTATTGTCGACAACACTGTGGATCATATCCACTCTCCCGCCGGATAAAATTCGAAGCATATCATCTGTCGATCCTTCACCAGACGAAATCTTGGGTCTCCGGAACGTCACGCCCTCTACCCATCCCGCTCTGCCAGACCACTTGATAGTTCCACTCATTTCAATCACAACGTTTGATGCATTGTTTTCATCACCTACTAATCTGAGAGGCTTCTCCACAGACAGCCCGGGTTCCTTTACCCAGTAGTGGCCATCGCCGAGCTCTGCAGAGGAAAGAATATAAGAGTTAGAACAGGAAATTTGAGAGAGCAAAATACTGAGAGAAACAGAATTTGCTCACCAATCGTGTCGCCTGGAAGCGCCACAGCGAGAGCATCGGCAATGCTTCGATAATGATTGTGACCCAAGCGATTGTCATTCTGTGCCATGGCTCCCATTTCCACAGGATAAACATGACGGACAAAAATAATATCAGTTGCTGCCTGACGCCATTGGCGACACATCTTAGCGCAAGTGATTCTCTCGGGGTACGGCAACAGGTAACTCATAATATGAATAAGTGGTTTGTGTGGCAGACCCGACCACATCTTTTCGCGGGCATAGTTTTCAGCCTCCAGGTCCAACAATACTGTCGGTTTGTCCCACAGAGCCTCGCCAGTATCGGTATTATAGTAAAATGGCCTTTGGTCTCGAGCATCTTCTCTAAGTTCCCAGTTTTCTCCGGTAAGTTTTCGTCGCTTCTTGTCTGCCTTCAGCCGAGCCTTTTCTCGCAGGTAGAGATTGCGTTGTCGGACAAGATCCTCTGGTCTTGGCCGGGTGCCCAAGAGATCGCCGTCTTCAATGGCCTGGCGTTCGTCCATCGCTTTTCCCCGCTCAATCTGATCAATATCAATTTCGTGCTTGGTCTCTTCGGCTGCTTCTAGACGACGACGCTCTTCGAGAATAGCGAACATGGACCAGTAAGGATCAATTTCCTGCCGAAAATGCAAGCCGTACTTTTCCGTGGGTGACAGTGACGCCTCGAGAGCCGATGTATCCAGACCTACATTGTTCTGCCAGGCAGCAAATTCTTTAGCCATTTCCTCCTCCTCATTCTTGGCATTTAACTGCTCATTTTCCTTTTGGGCACTTGACTTCGCTGCTGTGGTTCCTTTCTTGCCAGCTTCATCGTCAACGTCATTGTCCGAATCCACTTTTAACTCAATCGACTCGTCAAATTCTTGCAGCTCTTCCTTGGCTTCTTTTTCGGCACCACGCAAAGCTAAAACGTCATCCTGGTCTTCAACAGTAGCCATGGCTGCTACCATTTCTTCTCGAGTAGGTTCGTTCTCATTCTCGGCAACACCAGGACCATATCTGGCTTCTTCCGTGATCTCGTGCGGTTCATCGTGCATTCCCAAAATCGCTCGCAGACCTCCTTTCGAAAAGACATCAGATGAACTCTGTTGCTCGAAATCGTCCTCTGTCGTAATACGCTCGCTATTCAAACCAGCTCCATCAAACTTTCCCTTATCCATAACCAGAATATCCAGATTCCGTTTCTGTTGTGCTTTCACCAGAATATTTTCTTCGATAGAATGTTCCGTAATGAGCCGGTAAATATGAACTTCTCGAGTCTGCCCGATTCTATGAGCTCTGTCTTGGGCCTGGGCGTCCATGGCTGGATTCCAGTCACTGTCATAGAAAATAACCGTATCTGCGCCAGTCAAATTGATACCCATGCCTCCACTTCTTGTACTGAGAATAAAGGAAAAGATCTTATTGTCATTGTTGAACCTATCCATCAAATGCTGCCGACGGTCCACGCCAGTGCTACCATCAAGGCGCACATACGTATGGCCATTTAAATTAAGAAACGCCTCGAGAATGTCAAGCATCTTGCTCATTTGTGTAAAAATCAAAACTCGGTGCCCGCCTCGCTTCAAATCGTGAAGTAGATCTGATAACGTCTGCAACTTTCCGGCATCGAATTGAACCAGCTTTTTGTCTGGGAAGAAGGAAGTCAGTCTAGCATGAGCTTTGCGGAAAGGGCGGAGGCATTCTTCAAGCGGTTCCAACAGCATGTCATCGAGACGCTTCGATTGGCTGTCGGCCTTTCGAGTCACCAAGGCTGGACGAGCTGCCCCTGCTTTTGGGACACAGAACACAAATTTTTTGATCATTTCATCGACATCCTCCGCGCGATCATGGCGACTCTTTCGCATGGCAAGTAGGCGTGAAGGCGTCGAAAGAAAATCTTCCTCGCTCTGGTAAATTGGGTGTTGCTTTATCGTCAGCAATTTCAGACGGCGAGTTGAAAAAGGAAATGATGGAGCGCTGCAGCGCAAGGAGTTGATTTTGTGTTGAAATTGTACCGTATCCTTTCTATCGTCCATAGACTGTTTCTTCAGGTCATCGAGCAGCTTGATCAGTGCAGAAGGAATATCCAAGTCGGCTGATGTCTCATCTTCGGAAGTTTCTGCTCGCTCCGCTAAGCTCAACTTTCGATCCTCTAGCTCTCTCAAAGACATTGAACGAACTTCATCGTGTTCAAGCGCGGAAACAATGGATGAAGTGGCGCAACTACCTGACCAAAGCGGAGACAGCAAATGCTGGCTTACATGAGCGAGCGCGTTCTTCATTACAGCGATTCCAACGGCTTGATCGGGAAACGGAATATCAATACGATTCAGAGCGAATGGGGTGACGACTGAGCGGGGCTCGAACAAATCTGGATGGTTGCACACTTTACGGAGTTGCATCAAGACATTCATCATTCCCATGTAGTTCCCGCCTTTCTTTAAGGCTTGGCGGGTGGATGATCGCGCCATGAATTCCTCATAAAAGAACATTTGTCGCCGAGATAATGGGCACTTAACAATATGCTCAAATTTCCCAGGCAATTGTGTTTCGACGTCCTTTTTCAGTCGACGAAGCAGGAATGGCCGAATAATGCCGTGGAGGCGCGAAATCATTACGTCATTCTGATTGGAAGTTCCCTCAATCATGCTGTTCATAGGGTTCGAAAACCAGAAAGAGAATTCCTTCCGTGAACGAAAGATGTAGGGCATCAAGAAATGCAGCAGTGACCAGAGCTCCATTAAGTTGTTCTGTTGTTTAAAGAAGAATAAGCCGCGGTGAGCGCAAGGGCCAACACGTATTCATAGCCAACAACGCGAACAATCAAAATTACCTGTAAAGGTGTTCCAGTGAGCAGTAGACGACGCTGAGTATTGAAATTGATTAGAGTTTGCCATCGCTGACTTTGGAAGTTTTTAATATTTTGGGCTTCGTCAAGAATAAGATAGTACCATCGCTTCCGCTTGAACGCAAAGGCATCTTGTACTGCCAGCTGGTACGATGTCACCACAACGTTGTACCAATTGGTCTAATCAAATATTGAAAGGGTAAGACCATGTCCATCCGAACTTGTATAAACAGTCAAAAATTCAATCGTACCTTAGTCCATCCAGTCCGAAGCTCCTTACGCCGTTTTGCCGTGCCGTAGTAGCACAGAGCCTTGAGGCCAGGAGCAAATCTCTTTAATTCGGTTTCCCAGTTCACAATGACAGACGTTGGTACAATGACAAGGTGTGGACCCCAGATACCTTTATAAGCCGCCAAATATGCCAGCAAGGCGATCGTCTGCAGGGTCTTGCCTAGTCCCATTTCTGCACGAAAAAATGTAAGCCTCCCTGAAAGAGAAAAAAAGAACAGGTCTTCACAAGAAAAGACGTCTACGTACCGTCTGCCAAGATGCCGTTGAGACGTCGCGTTTGCATCGAAACGAGCCAATTAAGGCCAATCTGCTGATACTCGCGAAGCTTAACCCATGGGGCAATTAAAAAAGGTCGGCTGGCGAGAGTTCTTCTCGCACGTTCGGCGGACTCTTCCAAGGCGTTGATAGCTGCAAGCCCTTCATCTGATTCCTCGCCAGCCTTAAGTCGCTTGCCGTTGCCATTTTCTGGCGAAGACTCTCGTCTACGTTTTGTCGCTCCTTCATTATCATCATTGTCATCATCATCACCACCGTCGTCGTCGTCGTCATCACTGGCAATGTGCATAGCATTATCAGAAGTTCCGACTGCTTCCATCTTATGATAGATTTCGAGCAATTGTTCAATGGGTATCTCGCTCTCTTTTTGTAACATGGCAAGCTCCTTCTCGGGCGACATCTCTCGGCCTAGACGTTCTTCAGCTTCCATGGTTGTCTCGTCATCCATTTCCTCGCTGTGGGCGACAAACTCTGCGTCATCGCCCACATCACTCGCAGTCTCGTCCACGAGTTTAGACGACGCCAGTACGGCGAAGGCGCTCTTCTTGCCGTTTTTAACGTTGTCATCGCTTGCGCCAGTTGTACTACTATCCCCGTTGGCGAATGCCCCGGCGTATTTAGCCCTCAATTCGTTGACCGACATTTCATTTTCGCGTTTTAACATTGCTAGCTCGTCGGAATAGGACATGTCCCGACCAAGCCGCTCTTCCGCCTCCAATGTTGTCTCATCGTCAACGTCATCGCCAGCTTGAGGCTCAAAAACACCTTCATCACCATCATCTTCATTGTCTGCTCCTGCTAGAAGAGCATTGGCCAACGAGGATTTTGTTAACGCACCCCCGTTGGCAAATCTGGTATCGTCGTCGCTCTCGGAAGGAGCAACATCGCTGTCGTCGGATTCATTGTCGCCGTTGAGAGCGGCGGTGTTATGCAGTTCCTCAGAAGGCGCCTTAGCATATGTACTAGTCCCGAATATCGCAGCATATTGTTGGCGGAGCTGCTCGACGGACATTTTGTTCTCAGCTTTTAGCAGCTTGATCTCCTCTTGAGCCGTCATTTGCTGTGGCAGCCGTTCTTCCTGCTCCATGGTAGTCTCGTCGTCGACCTCTTCTTGGTCGGCTTCAAATTCTTCCGAGCCATCATCCTGTACACTGTCTTCATTCGACGTCACGTCCACATCGTTATCATCATCATCGTCAATGTCAATGGAAGATGCCGCTACAGCAGCACTTCTCATGGTAGTGAGTGCTAGAGCTCCCTGGGCATTTTGGTTCCCATTAGTAGTTGTAATAGCAGCATTATTGCTTCCTTGCTCAAATGCACCCGCATACATTTGCCGTATCTCATCTACGGACATTTTTTGTTCTCGCTGGAGTAGTTCAATTTCTTCCTGGGCAGACATTTGCTGGGGTAAACATTCTTCTTGTTCCATAGTCGTTTCGTCGTCCCGTTCTTGTTGGTCCACTTCATATTCATCGGATCCATTGCCGTCGTCATCACTGTCATCGTGACCATGACTGCGAGCTCCCATCAAGTCGACAAAATCATCAACATTTGTTTGTAATCGTCCTCCAGTGTCATGGCGTTGGTTAATTAAATCATCAACATCGCTGGCGTCCGCATCGTCGTCCGCATCGTATCTGGCGGCGGCCGCAGCCGCTGCCGCCGCATTGGATCTTCGTTTCGGTAGTACAGTAGGAGAATTCTGAGTGTCATCAGTAGGACTCGTGCTTTCCAGGACAGCTGCTGGATCTGAGGCAAAAGATACATTTCTCCTAGAACTTCTTCTATTGTTGTTGCTACTAGCTTCATCCGTTGTACCGTTATCTCTTGCTGTCTCATCGTCATTATCGTTGGAGTCCCCGGTGGACGATTCCTCTTCGACTGCTCTGCGATAGCGTTCCAGTACTTGTTCAATCGGTAAAAGTGATTCTTCTTGCAATATTTGCAACTCTTGCGGATCCGCGACGAACGAAGACAAATGTCGTTCTTTGCTTTCGATTTCTTCCGCTTCCAACATTGTCGTTTCGTCATCATCACCAGCATCACTGTCTTCGTCCAGACTAAAGGAAGCATCGTCAGATCCAGCGGTATCGGATGCGGTGGATTCTCCATACAGGACATCGTCATCTTTGGACAATTGCAGTCGATTGTAATCAATAACTTTTTGTTTCGATCTCCTTGTTCGTTCTCCCATTGCCAATGCTTCTTCAATGGTCATGGTCGATCGTCGTTGTCGTCTTCTTCGCTTCCGTCTCCTCTGGTTATTGTTTTTGTCGCTTTGCTGCTTGTAATTAGTATCGTCAGTGTCATCACTATCCATATCCATGGTATCATCATCATCATCATCATCATCAATACCATGACGTGTCATTAACGACTGAGTGTATTGTTCGGTTTGCTTGACCAATGTGACCAACTGTTTGTTCATGGCCTGTCGTCGTTCTTCATCGGCCGAGCATTTTTGTTTGTAGGCAATAACGCGTTCCAGTTTGGTCCACCAGGACTTGACATCACGGCCAATTTTGGCCGCCTTTTTGCGCCGCTTCGATTCGGCCTCTACGAGAGCGCGCTGTCGTTTCGAATCGAGCGTCTTGTGGTACTGCGCCACGGCGTGAGCCAATTTGCGCGCCAAACTGATCTGTCGCTTCCGTTCGGCTTGAAAATCCGTTGCTAGCCACATCATTTCCTTCATGGTAAAATCCCAATGTACATCGGAGGTCTTTTCGATCACTGGAACCTGATTGGACTCCAAGAGGGATGCTTCTTCTTCTTGTTGTTGTTGTTCTTCATCGGTGGTAAATGTTGCTTGTGGATTGGCAGCAGCAGCAGCAGCAGCAGCAGACCGCCTCTTCCTCTTCGTTTGACCTGTGCTACCGTTGCTGCCGCTGGCGTTGGTGTTGTTGTTGTTGTTCTTGTTAGTGGTGGTGCTTTGAAAGGTGGTTGGTTTTTTGGTTTTCATAGGTTCAATAGAAATTACAGAAAGACGCGATTGGATCTCTTCCTTGCGGGCAATCAAATCACTGTACGACATGGTAGCCACCGAATCGTTTGTGACACAGGAAAAGTTGGTGGCTGCAGTAGGAGTAGTACTTGTAATGACTGCGGGAATTGCGGGTACCGCAGCCAGACCAGTAGCATCAGCTTTCGCTTTTGGCTTGTTGCTGTTGGATCGTCGCACCATGGTGAAGCAACAGAGATGGCAGGTCGGTACTGTCACAAAAACAAATCAAATCAAATCAAATCTCGTCTCTAGATATCAAAAGAAAAAATAATAATAATTGTAACTTGTATTACTACTGGTTGCATGTGCAGATGGTGGGGTGTGGGGTTGTTGTTGATGCACGAGCGTAACAAGATATTACTATTTTTTTTTGTAAGCTCGAGAGATCTTTTGTGAACGCTACGGGGTTGATCTATCCGAATGAAAACCTAAAAAAATTGTATTATTCGATTTTGCTGAAAAAAGCAATCGTCTCATAACCTGTTGAAAATCCCACTTGACTGGAGGAAGCGCGGGATTACTGTACCTTTGGTGGGAATACTACTACTAGTAGACTCAGTAGACTAGCTAGTAGTAGGAGTAGTCTAGGAGGAGGAGAACATCTAAGGGTGACTGGTGGTGGGTTCATAAACCACAACAAAAATTGCTGCCTGGCTGATTCATTCTTTCTTCTGCTGCAGCAACACTGCTGTAGCATGTAACATCACAACATCGATCCGAAAACGCTATCGACCAAGTCTCATTATTACTAACTTGTCTTAGTACTTAGTATAAGCTTTACTCTTCAGCCAATTAACTGTACTAGCTGGCAGTACAATTCTTGGTGGGCATAGCTAGAGAATAAAGCACACCAGCAAAAATGTTGGATACAGAGATGAAAAGGCTACACTCATCATTCTGGCGGAAAAATTTCAAAAAGTGACAAAAGAAGAACACTGGATTTCATACATACATTAATCCAGACTGTTCTTCTTTTTGGTGATTGGAGTCCCCAGTGTTTTTCTTTTTTGAAATTAGACCCTAACCCTTGTTGGCGACGACAATAACAACAACAAATAACAACTGCACAACCACGTCAAAACAGAAGACGACGACGATGACAA